>Ga0190286_1000185_pt1 | contig 30223 bp, 28 predicted proteins | sample 48691834_MG_FD_183241 | JGI IMG/M metagenome (GOLD analysis project Ga0190286, IMG submission 183241) | Hydrothermal vent microbial mat bacterial communities from Southern Trench, Guaymas Basin, Mexico - 4869-18-3-4_MG | ecosystem: Environmental > Aquatic > Marine > Hydrothermal vents >... | reverse complement strand
TTACGATACTGCTGGCATATTCAGTATTACAATGATCCTAGAAGACTCCAAAGGGAACAAACTCATTAATCTGGATCGAGACACAGGCTTATGGGCATTTGGGATGGGATGCCCTCCAAGAATTGATCCGTTTAAACCAAACTACGAAGGTTTAGAGAGCACTGGAATCAGTTTTTACGGCTGCCTGTTAGGAGGTTGGATACCTGCGGAATGGGACGAGGGAGCCTACTGCCTAAGGGTGGTTGTAAGGGAGACCATCAGCGGATTGGAGAGAAGTGCTGAATATAGGTTTGTAATTCCTCCTGATGGAGGAGCACTTCAACCTTCGCCCATAGACCTTTCTCCAAGTCTGGTAGCCTTAAGCGAGGAGGAAATGCCCCAGGGATGGGAGGAATATTTGGATGCTACCGATAGGCTTGCAATAGATGGGCTAATAGCTAGGAACTACAGAGTATTTAAGAAAACAAAAGGAGCATTAGAGAAAAAGATAATACTTCATACATATCTCTTCTCAACTCCAGAAAAAGCAAGGAAATATCTTGGAGAAATCCTCTATCAATTTGAAGATCAAATCATAGGAAGCCATGTGATTCCTCACGAAGAGGGCGCTCCGCCAAGAATAGGAGAAATACTGAAACTTGATGGAATAGGAAATGAGGCTTATTTGTGCAATTACTCAATGGGGAAAGTACTGAAAGTAAGAGAGGGAGGGAGCCTTCCAGGTCCAGAGGTTGTTTTCTCATTGGACAATGTCGTGATCTGGATTCAAGGAGGCAATCTCAGGGACTCATACCTCCAAGGCTGGTTCGTTTCGGTTGAAGAGCTTATGGAAATTTGTGAGCTCCAAAAAGAAAAAATTTATCGACTTAGTGGAGGTTAATTAAGATATCGATGGTGAAACCTCTTGATAGGTAAGAAGGAGTTATTATCTGGAGTTATACTGGCTATATCCGTTCTCTTCTTGGCTAATGCATTGACGAAGCCCCAACCACTAAAAATAGTAATAGAGGGAAGTGGATCTATTCTCATCAACTCCCCAAAACTATATTCCTTTAAAGAAGTATTTGCCCTTGTTCTTTTTTCTTTTGCTGCAGGGAGCTCGTTCCTTTATCTCCTTCTTAGGAGAGATTATGTTCATTCAAGGCCGAATTATTTACAATCAGTGGTTGATAATTGGCAATTAAAACGTATTAGTAACGCTTTTACTGCATTAAAAGCTCTTGAAGGACCAGAGAAGGAGATATTTCAAATTATTCTTGAGAAAGGAGGAGAATTACTTCAAACGGAGATCAGTAGCATCTCTGGATACTCTAAAACCAAGGTATCAAGAATATTAAAGAAATTAGAGGCAAAGGGATTGATATCAAGGTCACAACACGGGATGACCAAGAAGATATCTTTAGCCTTCTAACTCTCTAAGAAGTTTCTATCCTAAAAGAAAAAGACCTTTTGAGGGAAGTGATGAGGCCAAGGCCATTCTTATGTATGTAGGACTTGATTCTTTGAAGCATGCAAACCTTCTGCGGCAAAGCGCTAAAGTCTTATTGCGTGACGTTGAAGTGGATTTGGAGAGTTGTCGGAATCTTGTAGGGACGGAACCCGTTAATCTCATTAAACACATAAGGGAGGAGACTGAAGAGCTAGCTAAAGGATCCATATCAATGAAGGAAGCAAGAAAGCTAATTGAGGAACAAACGAAAATGGGGGGCCAGTTAGGAGAAAAATATCTTAACATGTGCCAAGCAAAGGCACTCTCTCTGATAGCTACATCTAAAGTGGTAATGGAGATCCTTGAGCTAATTTCAGAGGACGAAGAAAGACATCTTGAGTTATTAGAAACGACATGAGATATCTGCCCTAGTGAACCTCACAAAAACACTACTCAAAATCTCCTTCAGTTAAGGCATTTTTCATTTCTCTAGCTTTCTGAAAGCTCAGTTTATTTTCTCAAGGCCTTTTAAGGCATAATAAATCTTATAGAGGTTGATTATGTTCGCCTTCATGTATTCTTCTGCAGCTTTCCTAAGGTACTTTGTGAAGTAAGGCCACTTAAATTCTCCTCTTTCCTTAAGTATACTTGAAGATCTTTCAAGTTCCTTCCTTAGGGAGACAAGATCAGTATCCGCTTCCCAACCTAGTGTCCTCACAAGTTCCTCAAAAGGAACTACTTCAACCCCAAGAACTCTTTTTGCAAGTAAGCTCACTTCAATGAGTCTTCCTTCTCTTTTCAGGCCTTCAATTAGCATTGCAGCAGAGCTAAGCCTGAAGTGAGTGAGAGTTCTCATAATTAAGGGCAGGTCATAAACTACTAAGTAAAAACCTCTGTCTACGATGGAGTTTAACACCTTTCCCATCTCTTCCCATCCGCTAGTTTCGAAGAACTCCTTAGAGATAAGGGCATAAAAGCTCTCTTCGCCGTCGAAGATAGCAGAACAACCTAAAAATATGTTCTCAGATAGTGGAAGCATAATGAAATCGAAGGCAGCAGTCTTCAAAGCTCTAGATGGTTTCGGAAGCAGGATTTCTTTGTCTCTCAGTTTTACCTTTATTTTCTCCCTCAACATCAGGTATTCGAGCATTCTTGTAGCATATTTCTTTGCCAGATCCCACCTCATTCCAGAGCTGAGCAATTCAAAGTGAGCTTGATCGTCAATCACTTCAAGAAGTATCTCTGAGAGTTCATCGGGCTTGAACTCCTCAACTTTCTTCAAAACTTCTGCCCAATTAAGCTTCTCTATAAGACCAGCACTATCTGGTTCATGAAGCAATAGGAGCTTCCTATCTCCAACGTTAACAACCTCATAATAGATAGTATCAAATGGTATTCCATAGACAAGCCTTAGGACTAAGGTAATAAGGGCCATCCCAATTCTTCCCCATACAATGTCCTCAGCAGGATCCAGCTCGATGGCAATCCCATAAGTATAATCCCTATAAATGCCTCCTGTAGGTCCCAAAACTGGAAGAGACTTTCTATCCCTAATGAAGTAAGTTCTGTCCCCTGAACTAATAGGTCTGGATTTTCTGGCACAAATGGTCCAATAAACCCTGTTTGGAATCTTTGTCCTTATTCCAAATCCGTCTCTTGGAGGATCAACCACACAGATTACTTCAGAATGTAGCCTTCCAGTGTAATAGTCCCTGATTACGTTTGGCTCCTCTCCCCAAGAATGCTTTGTTTTCTCATACTCTTCATATGCAAAGGCAAGAGGATCATAGCTAAACACAGTTCTCATGGATAGTTGCTCTTCAACAACTCCTGTGACGAACCTTCCTTTTCTAAGCAGGTCGACAACTACTGCATCTGCAGAGTAATCTATACAACCAGGCTGAAATCTCTCCACAAGATCGCAATGTCCTATGTCCTCGAGGTAAATAGCCCTATCATCCTCCCTCTTCATCCTTTTCATCCCGTAAGGCGGGCCAAATTCGTAGAAATTCATGTTTCTCCAAACTCTCCTCCCCCTATCAGTTAATCCTTCCTTAGAAATTAGCCTTAGATGGGAGAGCAGAGATAGCTCCTCTTCGGACAACTTCTCTCTGAGCTTGGGATTAGCGAATTTAAATAGTCCTTCAAACAGCAAGCTGTATTTGTTATCTGGATTTACTAATGCTTTCTCCAATGGAAGCTCTATCCATTTTCTAAGTGCATTTAATCCTCTAAGCAGGAGTTCTCTATCCCATCTTCTAACCGGAAGAATCACCGTTTCCGTGAATGGAAGCTCTTTTCTCCTGCCTTTCCTTCCCTCCTTCTGCCTGAACTCCCTAACATCTTCAGGAAGCCCAACGTGGACTATCCTAATCACGTTTCCTATGTCTATTCCTTGAGCAAGAGTTCTTGGAGAAACAATAACTTTGACCTTTCCCTCCCTGGCACCAGCTTCTATGCTTGCTCTAACAACTTTTGAGACTAAATGATGATGAGTTGCTATCCTATCATGATTCTCCTTCAGCCTGAGAAGCGTCCTTCTATATAGCTCTTCAGCTCCTCTTATGCTTCTAGTAAAAACAATAGTAACTCCTTCATCTCTAGCGTAGCTTGCAATTATCTCGGAAACATCTACTTCAATGCTAGGAGGCTCTAAACCAGCATATCGTGCGACCTCAATTACCTTATAGAAATCAAGTTTAAACCTATCAAAATCATCCAGTGCCCTTTTTATGTCATCTCCAACTTCCTCAGTTATTATTTCTTCTTTTCTCTCCTTTAGGGACGACCAAATCTTTTTTAAATCCTTTCCTAGAACAATATATACTCTATTTTCAACTCTAAAAGGCTTTCCAGATATTATGCTTGTTTCTCTTCCGTTTATTGAAGAAAGTATGGAGGCCATCTCCTCAGGATTACCAAGAGTTGCCGTGAGAACCGATATTTGAAAGTCCTTCGGCAAAATTAGCTTCATAATCCTCATCATTGATATTAGAAGGGCTATTTCTCTTGGTCCGTAAAAATCAAACTCATCTATGACGAAAAGATCCATTTCAAGTGTAAATGGATAGAGAAGAGACCTGCCACTGGGCCATTTCTTGAGATCATTAAGCAGGAAGGCAGGGTTTGTAATTAAGATGTCTAGAGAGGCTAAATGTTGCTTCATTGCTCGAGTTCCCATCTGCGACCTGAGTTCTCTAGCTCTAAGAGAATCTATAGAATCAGCTCTTAACCCCAGTGCCTTTGAATATTCTCGGATACGTCTTATTTGGTCATTGGAGAGGGCTAACGTTGGATATATGATCAGGGTTCTCTTCTTTCCTAAGGCAGAGTGAAGAAACCAGGCCTCGGTCTTTCCACTTCCAGCACCAGATATAAGGACAAGATTTTTCCCTCCTTTTAAGGCCTCGTATGCATTTAATTGATGCTTATACAGCCTTGAACTTGCTATTCTTTTAGAGTGAGATCCTCCTCCCTTCAAACCTGGTAATAGGTCCTCAAACTTAATATCTACTGTTTCTGGTTCTATTTCGGGCTCTTTGAAACTATAAAAATCGTAGTGAAGCTCCTTAAGGAGTGATGAAGAGTCTATTGGCATGTCCTCTTCATTTCATCATATCCAATATGTTGCATATAATTCTGTAATAGAGCAGGATTAGGAAATGACTAGGGGGAAGCTAAAAGCTATAGCAATAAAACCGAAGAGGATTGACAGCTTCCATGGTTCCACGCGGTAAGAAAATGATAGCAGAACTCTGAGGAGCAATAAACTCGTTATAAATGAGGAGAAAAAAGCAGGAAGCATGTTAATACCCACCGAGGTTATTTGCAGTAAAGACGCTCCCAAAATCACTGGTATTCCTAGGAGAAACGAAAGCTTTAGCGAGTATTTTCCAAAACCCAGCAAGATAAGCGCAGCTAAGGTTATTCCAGATCTGCTTATGCCTGGGATAACTGATAATCCCTGAAGTAAGCCGACAAAGATAGCCGATCTAGGAGTGAGAGACGCTTCTTTTGTCTTCCGAGAGATAGCTAACCTTAGAGCAAACCCGACAAAAAGCAATAGGAATCCTGTTGCTAAAGCGAATATCCGTCCAGAAGATGGCAGGAGGGATCCTCTTAAATAAATGTAGAGCGGAAAACCAACAACGCAAGTGACAGCTGTGGCTGTGCTTAGGAAAACACCTAATTCTCTTCCTTCTTCCCTTTTTAATCCTACAAAAACAGCTCTTATCTCCTTCCTTAGAACTAAAATTGCAGCAATTGAGGATCCAAGATGAAGGAACAAGGCAGATGCTAGTGCCTCCTCTGGATCTATTCCCAACAGAAGCACTGACACTATGTACAACCATCCCTCGCTGCTTATTGGAAGCCACTCAGCAACCCCTTGAATAAGTCCGAGGAGTAAAGCAATCAATCCGTCCATGATGATCTACCTACTCACGAGAATCTAAACTCTCTGTCATAACAAAGCTCATAACTATTCTTTCTTTAGCCTAGAATGAATCTATCGAAGTTTTAGATAAACTAATCATGTTCTTTCCTCAGAAGGTCCCTTGTTTCTCTCGGAAGCAAAGTGATCTGCTGCTATTATCATGGCCTGAAGTGCTATAACAACCGCCTCGCTTGTGATCCATCCGGCATCAAGCTGGGAGTTGATGTAAGGAGCGCCCTCCTCATCTAATGAATAAAAAGCAAAGGCGAAATTATGATTATGGCTGAGCATCCACTTCTCCATGTCGCTGAATCCCTCTCCTAGAGACGCGGTTAAGGAGACAACCCCTCTCTCCTCACTTACAAGTAGGAATATATCAAGAGGATCAAACTCCTGAGTCTTCCAGCGCGTAAGTATAACTGGTTGCTCTCCTAACATGGCATATCTTATGCCAGCTTCTTCTAGGGCCTGTTTAACTTTCTCTATGAGTTCACCCAATCTTCTCTCCGATGTTAAATAACAAACTGTGGTTAAAAGCTTGACGACTAAGACATGTCTGCAGGACCATCGGCGGTCATGCAATACAATATTTTAGATCTTAGCTGAACATGTTGATTGAAGGTGTTGATAATGGGATGGCGCTTGGAGCCCTTATTTCTTCGGCTCTCTTGGTCTGTTGATTATTGGCTGACCAAAATAACTTTTTTGGGAATTGCAATGAGCTTTTTCAAAGTTTTTGGGAAGAAGGGGGAAAAGGAGGGAGAGGAAGTGGTAACCAAAAAGCTGAGGCCATCCCTGGATGCAAACTTAGCAATAGAATTCGTTAAGAAAAACTCTGACGAGGAACAAAAGGAGAGGCTTGAATGCATCTTAACCGGAAAAAAGGCCAGCGAGGAAATACTGACTTCCTTTCTGGAGATACAAAATCCAGATGGGGGCTTTCCATATGGCTTTGAGAGAGGAAAGCCAAGCAGCATAATGGATACTTTGTTGGCTCTAGTAAGGTTGGAGGAGTACAATTCCCTAGATCATGAGAGCGTTGGCAGGATAACTCGCTTTCTTTTTTCAATCCAAAATAGTGATGGCAGTTGGGAAGAGCCAGCCATCATAGAGCAGTTCAACCCTCCATTCTGGATGAAACCAGGAGACCTGAAAGCTAGGGTACTTACTACAGCATATACTTCCTTCTGGCTAGCAAAACTCAATTACATAGAGAGGGACGAATTGCATGACGCTATGGACTTTTTAATGAGGTTTGTCCATCCAGACGGGCACTTTTACGGATTCCTCCATACAAATTGGGTTGGAGCCTCCTTTTTAGCTATGATGCTAGGAAAGGATCATTGGGCTGTGAGAGGAGCCCTTTCCTACTTAAGAGACGTGCCAGCAGATTCGTGGGCTCCCTCTCAACTAGCATGGCTTCTCTGGAGCCTTATAAGTGCTGGATTTAGCTCAAAAGATCCAGACGTAAAGTACTTTCTCGCAATTCTTAACAAAAAACAGTGGGAAGACGGCTCCTTTGAGCCGGAGAACAAGGGAAGAGAGGTAGAGACCACAATTGAGATAATTAAAACGTTGAAGCTTCTTGGTTTAATTGGTAAGACCTAAATTTCAACGATTTCTGCTTCTAAGTTCTCTAAATCAACTAGTGCAACGGTTTTCCTTTTTGTAAGTTTTCCGCAGGCTTCTCCTGGATTAACTAGGAGCGACTTTCTCTTTTCTACGACAGGTGAGTGAGTATGTCCGAAGAGTATGACATCATACTCTCCACTGTCCGCTAAGAGCCTTGCAATCTTCTCGGTGAGAGACAAGCTACCAAATCCATGAAATGCGAGAAGATCTCTGCCTGAAAGACTGAGTTCAACAGGAGCCGTGTGAACTCTTAATCCAAGCTCTATCCCTAGCTTTGCCACAAGCGCTTCCCCCTCATTATTCCCCCAGAGAAGGTCCACCCTGCCCTCCCATTTTGCAAGCTCTCTAAGTGCGAATGGAGAAATTAAATCTCCTAAGTGAATGATAGACTCTACCTTTTCCCTCGAGAAGGTTTCTAAAGCCGCTCTAATTGAATCTAAATCATCATGAGTGTCGGATACAACGCCTATCATTACATCCCTCCCTATCCCAATTCTAAATTTATGGGTGCTATTGGTGGCATTTCCCTTTTATGCTGACTCCTTTCATACATATCTAGAACCTTAAGGATCTTGCTCTCGCTAAGCCCTGTTTCCCTCGAAGTCTCTTTTATGGAGAGATTAAGATCAAAGAGAGCATGTAGGATGAGATCGATCTCCTCATATGGGATTCCCAATTCACTTTCTGCTAAATGTCCCTTCCAAAGCCTTGGAGAGCTTGGCTTTCGAGCTATTCTCTCAGGAATTCCCAGATAAAGGCCTAGCTGTCTAACTTGTGTCTTAAACAAGCCACCAATTGGCAAAAAATCGACTCCTCCATCCCCGTATTTAGTAAAATAGCCTATAAGCAGCTCACTTCTATCTCCAGAGCCTGCTACGAGGTAGTTTAACGAATTAGCGTAATAGTATAAAATCGTCATCCTTATCCTAGGCTTCAGATTACCTTCAGCTAACATATCTCTAGTCTTAGGGAGGACTTCTAAATATCTCCTAACTATTGTAGAGATCTCAACCTCCTCCCATCTTATGCCAAGCTGGTTAACCAGGTCTATGGCATCATCTAAGTCCTCTTTGGGAGTAACACCTTCTTCTGGTAGCAACAAGCCTAGGACCTTCTTCTTTCCTAACGCTCGTACCATCAGAGCTGCCGTGGTGCTGGAGTCAACTCCTCCGCTTATTCCGAGAACTACACCTTTTGCTCCAGCTTTTCTTACAAATTCCTTAGTAAAATCACAGATAGATGTAGAAACTTTCTTTGAATCTATTCTTAGGGAATCTAAGGTTAGCATCATTCAAATGCTTAGGTCGATGTTTAAAATCCATCACTCAGGAATGATGAATATAGGATTTGTAGGCTTGAACCTTATCCTAGAGGGAGGCCTACTCTGCCAGAAAATCTCTACTTCCTGGCCATCTATGACTACTATGAGCCTGTATCCAAGTCTAGAGAATGATATGGCTTTTACCTCCCCTTCAAGCCCTTTGTCAGAGGGCTCAACCTCTTCCGGGTAGAAAGCAAGTAGAATCTCATCTTCATCTCTTCTAAGCTCTATCACCTGTTGCCTAACTCTATACTTGCAAGGAGCAACTTTCTTCAATCTAAGAACGTTTGCTCCAAGAAATCTTGCTGCAAACTCACTTCTTGGATCTCTAACCACTTCCTGCGATGGACCCTCCCTGACAATCCTTCCCTCTCTCATTATTGCCAGCTTATCTGCTATGGCTAAAGCTTCCGCTTGATCATGGGTGACATGGATTGCTGTGAAATTATGCTCATCGTGAAGTCTTCTGACCTCCCAGAGGAGCTGTTCCCTTAACCTTGCATCAAGAGCCCCAAATGGTTCATCCAAAAGCAATACAGAGGGATTTGGAGCTAAAGCCCTTGCTAGAGCCACTCTTTGCTGTTGACCTCCGGAAAGCTGGTGAGGATATCTTCTCTCAAGACCTTTTAGTCTAAGAAGCTTTATTAAGCCCATTGCGCGCTCCTTTGCCTCCTCATGTTCATATCCCCTAGCAATGAGCCCAAAAGCTATGTTATCCAAAACAGTAAGGTGGGGGAATAGGGCTAGGTCCTGAAAAACCATGCCAACCTCCCTATCTTTAGGCGGGAGATCGGTTACATCTCTGTCACCGAACAGGACTCTTCCGGAATCTGGGACCTCGAGACCAGCTATTATTCTCAACATAGTCGTCTTTCCGCAACCACTAGGTCCAACAACCGCAGTTATGCTTCCATCTGGAACCGTAAGGTTAACTTCATCGAGCGCTATAGTTCTGCCGAACCTCTTCTTCACACCAATTAGCTTGACTTCGACCATGACTCATCTCCTAGCCCATTTCATCCATCTCTCCACTAATCCCTGAAGACCTAGTAGAGCCCAGGTTAGGAGGCAGACGATGACAGATATAGCTGTCGCTTCCTGAAATCTCCTTACACCAGAGTATTTTAAAGCGGCAACTGTTAAAGTCTGAGTCTCTGGAGTGGAGAGAAGAGCTACGGCAGAGGTCTCAGAAATCGACATAGCAAAGGCATAAAAACCTCCTACAAGTATGGAGGGCAGTATAAGCGGTAAAAGAACCTTAAAAGTAGCGCCCAATCTATCCAGACCTAAAGTCTCTGCAGCCTCCACAAACACAGGATCTATAGCGGAAGCACCAGCTTCCAAGCTTCTAAAGGCAAAAGGAGCCGAAATTAGGAAATGGCTGAAGGTTATGAGGATCCAACCTGGAACCTGAAACTTGCTACCGATGGAATAAAGGCCTAAAGCCAAGCTTATGGATGAGGTTCCTAATGGAAGGAGCGAAATCAGCATCCCGAGACTTTTAATCCTATGAGTAGATGATATCAGAAGACTAGCTGCAACTAAAGTGGTTAGTGAGGTCATTATAGCGAAGAATAAGCTGTTTATCAGGGAGCTCAGAGGGGATGATCCTAAGGAGGGATCAAAAATCCTTGAAAGCACTTTAATGTAAACTCCTAGGGAAAACTCGTCAGTAATTGGATTGAAAAGTGACCTGAAAGCTAGGTACACAACAGGATATAGTGCCAAGCAGGCCATGATGCAGTAATATGCTAGGAGAGCGATGTGGAATGGATCCTTTGGAATGCCCCTCCTTAACCTGGCCTCTTTGGACCTAGCTGCGGGCCATGATCTTAAAGCTATTATAGAAATGAGACCAGTCGCTGCAAGCTGAAGAATCGCTGCTCCGGAAGCAAGTTTCCTATCAAGAAATACCTTATACAAGGAATATATTTCAACCTCTAAAGTCCTATAGCGGGGTCCTCCAAGGAGAAGGGGGATGGCGAAACTTGTGAAACAAAGGACAAATGTTAATGTAAATGAGTAGAGAATGCCCTTCATCACAAGTGGAAGCACTATAGCTTTGAGCTTAAGCCAATAACTAGCTCCTAAGGTGTCAGCTGCCTCTTCTACGTCGGTGCTTATTGAGGCTAAGGTAGCTGAGAGAATTTGGGAGCACATACCGAAGTTGAAATATGTGTGTGCTGCGATTATTGATGGCCATCCAGGAGGAACGATCCCCTTACGAGATAGAAGGAGAAATGAAAGAGCTACCGAAATTGTTGGCAGAGTAAAGGGCATAGTTACAACGGCTTTCAAGACTTTTCTACCATTGAAATCATATGTTGCATCAAGGTAGGCCATAGGTATAGCTAGAACTATGGAAAGAAGTGCGCTAGCAAAGGCCTGTGCAAATGAAAACTTAAAGGCCCTTCTTATGGCCCTATCTTCTATGGCCTCTGGCAAGGAGGGAATGCCATGCAACAAAAGGCCAAAAGAGCTGACACCCCACAATCCAAGCATTAGTGCTAGGGAAATTATGCCAAGCTTTGAGACGACAGGCCCCCTTCTCGACAAATTATCGACCTCTTAACACTTTGGTCTTTGAGTAAAAGGATAGGATATGATGCTTGCGAATTATAAAAAAGGAGGAAAGAGGGAAGTAAAAATCTATCCTCCAACTATCTCCCGCCAGGCGTTTAACCAGGACTTAAGGTTTTCTTTTATTTCCTGTTGTGTTAGAATTTCGTTCATTAGGTTCACTTTAAGTGGATTGATGGCATACTTCTTGTAAACATCTGGAAGGTCTGTCTTCGAATTTGCTGGGTACATCCAATTATTTAATGGAATATACTTCTGAACTTCTGGACTCAAGAAATACTCTATGAACTTCTTAGCAAGACCCTTGTGTGGCGCCCCTTTTACGAGACCTATGCCTTCTATCTGTAGCCATGCCCATTCCTTACCTCCATACTCAACCAATGCAGCCTTATATCTGGTTTCTTGGTAGAAGTGGTATGAATAAGCCGGATCTGTTCCATAACTCACAACTATAGGTCTTTTTTGAGCCTCATCTAAGAATATGTCGTAAGCATCTCCCCAACTGCCAGCTATTAAAGCACTTTCCTTAATCGAAGCCCACCAAGTTGTCCAGTCCTTCCCTTGCATCTTATAAGCTGCGATTTGCCAGAGAAGGAAGTTTATTCCAGTGCTGCTTATTGTTGGATCTTCAAGAACTAGTTTTGAAGCTATTTCTGGATTTAATAGGTCTTCGAAGGTAAGTCCGGCCATCTTCTCCTGAGAAAACCTTTTACTATCATAAACAAACGCAATCAAACCGTAATCATATGGTATTACATAATGAGTGGGATCTAATGAATTTATCAGCCATTCTGGGATATCATTCACGTTTGGTGGAATAAAAGGCTCCAGAACATCTGCATTGATTGCCTCATGTATGAGTATGTTGTCAATTCCGATGATTACATCCGCTTTTGGTGAGTCCTTTTCTTGCATTAATGCAAGCAAGGCGGTCCTTGCATCGTCAAATTCCCTTATCTCAACTTTACAACCATATTTCTCCTCAAATCCTCCATAAACTGCTTGTAAAGTTGCATTTGGGTCGGTTCCCCACTTCAATAGACTCTCGTATGTATAGATGACAATTTTGTTCTCTGCAACCTTCTTAAACATACTTTGATAAACTCCATAAGATATAAGGAGGATTACAATCACTACAATTGTCAAAGTTAGTATAAAACGGGCTGTCCATTTCATACGCTTTCCCTATTAGATTAATCTATATATTAGAAAAAATCTTTCCATTTACCAACTTAGCTTCTAGTAGCTCAGGGACATCATAGAAGGTTCCTCTGACCAAACAATTCCCACCATCTCATGTGTTATGTAAAAATTGGGAGAATAACGCAAACACATAACAATGACACATTAGTTTTGCAAAACTTACTTCTAGTCAGAAGCTTGAATTCATCTATGGACAAAACAAACTTACTCCACGATCAAGTTCTGGACCCCTCTACACCTGGAAAGCACTAGAAGTTTGGAGAGACCTTTATGGATCCTAAGCTCTTGGCAGTTTCTTATGAGCGCTACGTATTTCTTAAACGTCTCATCATCTATGTCTCCTTCTAATATGAGCTTTCCTATGTCTGAAAAGACCATCCTCTTTCCATATCCCTCTAAGTCACTTCTACTTACAGAAAGCTCCTGAAGATCTGAAATCATGGATGGAACTGCTAGTGATATGCTCTCTCCTACCTTCTCAGCAGCTAGCTTAGTTCCATGTGTTAGAGGCTCAAGTCCTACCATTAGCCCGCCAGTTAGTTCAAGGAATAAGGATAAGGACTCATTAAAGATCTCTCCTATGGTTCTACCGCTCCTTTTAGCTATTTCAGCAGCTTTTCTGTAAAGATCTGCCCTCAAACCTCTGATAGTAACATCCTTCTTCTGAACCTTTTCAGTCATCTCAAGCACCCTTGTAACACAATGGACACATTATATATAAAGGTTGCGTTAAAACCCATCAAAGTATATCCAATAACAATAAGGCCCTTCTAACGATTTATAAAACCATTCAACTAAGGGACGCTAAAAAACCAAAGAAGGATATGGATAATCCGAAACGACCAATGTTAGGAGGATTCTTGACATTTTTCAATATCTTTTTTGATCTGAACTTATCTAATTTAATATAATGAACATGAATGGATATTATTTTTGCTATTTCATGAAATTTGTAAAAGTATCCAAAAGACACAAAATGATGGTATACATTGGTTTATATATTATATGCAAGTAATTTTGCACAAGATGGTAAGATGAACTTTCCTAAAACGCTGCCCAAAAAGCTATTCATCTCAATCGAGGAGATCTTAAAATTGCCAAAATCAGCTATATATATTCTTGAGGTATTATCTAGGGAAAAAGAAGCCACTATTGAGAAATTAATGGAGTTAGCAAATGTCTCCAGGAGAACAGCTCATGAATGTCTCAAGAAAATGCGTGATTACGGCCTAGTAAAAAGAAGAGCCTCTGAAATAGAGGGAAGGCTCAAGTATGTTTACTTCCTAGCTCCTCTCCCTGAAATAATCGAAGTTTTGAGAAAAACTCTTCAAAGGAAGTTGAAAAATTTGGAAGAGTTACAAAAACGTCTTGGAGGTGAGGAAAATGAGTGATATGGTAGGAGCTGTCGGCACATTTCAAAAGATAATTGAAAACCCGATTTCTAAGAGGCTTTTAAGATATGCAAGTGGATATTGTAAAGAGGACGGGACAAGCAGGCTTGATGCTGCATTAAAGGTATATGCTGGCATTTTAAGGTCAGAGGATATCTGCGTGCAGTGTAGACTTATCTCAAAACCTATATCTGCAATCATTCAGAGAGGAGCTAAGTCCTTCGGAGCGGATCCAGAGGAAGTTAGGAGAAGGATGAAGGATCCTTATTGGAGAAGGGCTTTAGCTAGCGTGGTAAAAGGATTAGCCTATTTTGGGGTTAGAAGACCTTTTGTTCCTGGTGCCCCTTTCCTCGTGGTTTGGGACGTAACCTATGCCTGTAACTTAAGGTGCAAGCACTGCTATGCAAATGCTGGAAAGCCTTTGCCTGATGAATTGAGCACTGATGAGGCAAAAAGAGTGATCGACATCCTTGACAGAGCAGGCATTGTTGCAATAGCTTGGTCAGGAGGAGAACCCCTTGTCAGACCAGATATTTACGAGTTATCAAAATATGCATCGGATAAAGGGATCTATGTGGCAATGGCTACAAATGGAACCTTAATAGATGAAAAGACTGCAGATAAGCTCAAAGCCTCAGGCGTAAGGTTTCTGCAAATAAGCTTGGACGGCTTAGATCCAAAAACGCACGATGAATTCAGAGGCATAAAAGGAGCTTGGAAGCGTACGGTTGAAGGCATCAAGATAGCAGTGAAAAAGGGCTTCTTCGTGAACGTAGCTACTACAACAACAAGATATAATCTAAAAGAGATTCCAGGTCTGATAGATTTCTGCAACTCGTTAGGAGTCCAATGGTTCATGATGTATAACTTCGTCCCAACAGGGAGGGGGATATTCATCGAGGAGGAAGATATCAGTCCTGAGGAGAGAGAGGAACTTCTTAGATTGCTCTGGAGAAAATTAAAGTACAAGGAGAAGGGAATAAAGGTTCAAGTTTTAAGTACTGCGCCCCAATTCGCTAGAGTAGCCTTAGAAGAGGATAAAGAAGGGTCGCTACTTCCTACCCACTTCTATAATGCTGAATTGGGATCCAAGCTAAGAGGTCTTGCCGACTTCATAGGAGGTTGTGGTGCTGGTCGTTTCTACTTCGGAATCTGGCCAAACGGCGACATAAGGCCCTGTGTCTTCTTCCCATTGAAGATAGGGAATATCTTAGAGGTAGGGGAGAATTTTGAGGAGTGGTGGAGAAATAACCCAGTACTAAACGATCTAAGAAACAAGGATAAGCTTCAGGAACCATGCGGTTCATGTCGCTTCAGATACGTTTGTGGAGGGTGTAGAGCAAGGGCTTACGGCTACTTTGGTGATTATATGGCACCAGACCCTGGTTGTATCTTAGCTGCTAAGTCCATCGAGCTGATACAAAGGAAATCCTGATTCAAACGTTAAGAAGGATCTAGAGATTGGCTCGACTAGCTACTTGATATGTCATCGAAAATCAGTAGAGCAGGATTAAAGCGCTTTGGGATATCCAAGGTAATCCAACCATCCTTTGCGACGCATTGTTTCCAACGAACTTTTCTTATCTTTCCTGTACGCAGATTCATTCACTTCCAATGATCCCTCTTGAGGAGCCCAATGAAGAAGCGACTTTTCTACAAACTCAAACCACAATGAGGTTTGATTGTTCTAGGAGTAGAAGGAGCATTGAGGCTACAAGGGTGAAGTCTACTGTTCTATCTTCTGAAAGTCCCGGAAGAACAAGTAAACTAGGGACAATGGTTGTTATTAGAAGCGTTATGTGCTTGTTTGTCGCTATGAGGGTTACATAAAGAGATATAATTGTTATCAAGGCTAGAGCTCTTTTAAGTCTCTCGCTGGCCTCAAGCCCTAAGTGGACGACGGTAGTTCGTGTACCAGAGAGTTTATCGAATTCATAGTCATCTATATGATTCCTAATTTCCAAAAACATGGAGTAGAAAAATAGTACAACCGCAATTCCTAGTGTTACTGGAGTTAACCTTCCGAACGTTGTAGGGCCAGCCAGTATTAATAGCCCTCCAAAGAAGAGACCGTGAGAGAGCAAATCGAAATAAGGCCTGCTCTTTGTTCTAACAGGAGGAACCGAGTATAGCCCCGCTAGAAGGTAGAGGAGAGAGAAAAGCAAGGCGGATCTAATCCCGAAAAATATGTATGAAAGAACCAAACCAGCAACTAAGAAAGCGAGGCTGAACGCAATTGCACTTTCAAATACAAGAAGTCCGCTTGCAACAGGATTCTTGTTGAGATCCTTAACGTCAAGTAGATCAACAACAACATCGAAGCAGTTGTTCACTGAAAAGGCAAAGGCTAAATAAAAAGATACGATTAGCATGAAGATCGAAGCATCTAGAGAGTTTGGAGGAACTCGGTTCAGAAACAAGCCCAGAAAGGCCATTCCGAAATATCCTCTCCAATCCCTGACTCTAGATAGTCTGAGAAGATTGGCAGCACCATTTTGGATTATATCCAAAGAAACTCTCAAGAAGCCCACCCTTTAAACTTCCTTGATCTTGTTAATCAAACCAGAGAATTCTGAGATGATCTTATACTTGAGGTAGCAAATCAGATAAGGATCGCTCAGTTTCTCAGCCCAATCCAAGTAATAGGAGACTAAGTTGACGATTTTCGCACTTATAACCTCAACTTCCAACTTCTCAAACTTTGCAAAGTTGTTTGAGCTGAAAACCCTACAGATCTGCAAAACTTGCTCGCTGGCTTTTATTAAGAGTCTTTGCTTATGTCTTAAATCTCTTGTTATGTATAGAAGCCCTAGATCACTTAGCTTCTTGATTTCCTTAATGAGCTTTACTTTAGATACCTTCCCCTTTAGTTTTCTGCTAAGCTGGTTGACTCCGATCCCTTCGGGAAACGAAGCTACAATATCTATGATCAGCCCTTCTAGAGAAGTCAAAGTGTCCTTCATGCAAGCAAGTAAATACGTAAACCGGTATAAAAATTTACCAGTTTAGGAAAAATAGAGGTTATTGTAAATCTATCCCTCAATATATCATAAAATTTAAGCTAATTTTCCATTAAGATTTCAATTTAAATGGAAAAGAAAGTTTTAAATAAAAAAGTGCAATGGAAATCTGCCAAGGAAAATCGATCCAACACAAGGGATACCAATGAAATACTCCAAACCGCTCAGAGAAGTTCTTAGTTTACTATTTCTGGCTCTAGCCTTAGTTTTTGTACTCAGGAGAGTTGATCCAAACCAACTGCTTACATGTATAGGGGAGATCAGACCTATGGATCTGGTTCTGACCTCATTTATGTCGATTTTGGCAGTCTTATCATCAACCTTTAGATGGTATCTATTGCTCTCGAGCCTTCGAAAAATTCCCCTTAAGAGGGTTCTTTCTGCGGTATTATCTGGATATTATCTCCTTCTAATTCTTCCTTACGGAGCCGGACATATTGCAAAAGTCGGATTAATTGGAGGAGATTACTACGACGCTGTTGGAAGCTTAATGCTTGGTATGATGATTGAGACACTACTATTCATCCTTCTTCTAGCACCTGCTCTCCACAACGAGCATCTTTTAGGATTTATTGCGATTTCAATCATTTTTTCTGCCGCAATAATTAAGAAGATCGATAAAAACATATCTGGCGTAGAAAGACTCAAAATTCTGTGCAAAAGAATACCGATAGTTGGCAATTTGCTTCTGACGCTTGAAAAAGACTTAGAAATCGTAAAAGGTGACTTAAAGAGACCCTCGCTGCTTATTCTTCTATCTTTTCTCTCCTTACTCGCTCAGCTATGTGGGATATGGATATTGGTGCGCTCTTTGGATTATAATGCAGAGATTAGTGATCTAGCGATTGCTTTTGCTTCAAGCATATTTGTTGGCTTGATAGGAGGTACTCCAGGAGGAGTAGGTGGCAACGAGCTAGGATTAGCTATAGGGCTTGAACGAGCTGGAATTCCCCTAGAGAGTTCCCTAAGCATAGCTCTTGTCTTTAAGACCCTTTTTCAATACGTTTACGCTCCAGTGGGCGGTATCATCTTTCATCTGAAGATAGGGGGTCAGGGTTGAGGATAGCTTTAGTGAGCGACTGGTACTACCCGAAAACAGGAGGAGTTGCCACTCATATCCGTGATCTGGCCCTCCACCTCAGAAGTCGAGGGCATGAAGTGATGATAGTTACAAACAACCATGGAGTTCACGATGATAAGGAGTTAGATGAGAAAGGAGTGAGTATTTATAGAGTTTCTGGGCTTACAGTCCCACTGCTCAGCACTAACATATCTCCATATGCCAGTAGAGAACTCAGAAACCTTCTCTCTAGAGAAAATCCAGATATTTTCCATGCTCATCATGCCTTTACTCCTTTATCTTTGAGGGGAATGGCTATAGCAAAGGAGGAGAATTTCCCGACAGTTCTAACCACTCACTCCATCTTCTTAGCTTACGATTCCCCTGTTTGGGACATCTTCAATCAAGCCTTTCCTGTGCTGGGTTGGTTCATAGATAGAGCAGATAGGATAATAGCTGTTAGCAATGCAGCAAAAGCCTTCATCTCTCACTTTACTCAGAAACAAGTAGCGGTTATTCCTAATGGGGTAGATAGCAAGAAATTTCACCCCAACTGGAACAAAGAGAGGTTAAGGGAAGACTTGGGTATAGAGGAAGAGCGCATTATCTTGTCCGTGAGCAGGCTCTCTTACAGGAAAGGAATTCATGTACTTCTCAACGCAATGAAAATTTTAACTGAAGAAATGGATGACATTAGGCTAATTATATTAGGAGAAGGAGAAATGTTCTTACCCCTAAGAACACAAGCAAAATTGCTTGATCTCGAGAATAGGGTAAGTTTCATGGGCTATGTTCCAAGCCAGCAGTTACCTAAGTTCTATGGCATGACAGACGTTTTTGTCCTTCCCTCTATAACAGCAGAGGCTTTTGGCATAGTTCTGCTGGAAGCCATGGCATCAGGTAAACCTGTAGTGGCTACTAACGTCGGTGGAATTCCAGAAGTCGTAGAAAGCTCCAATTGCGGAATTCTTGTTGATCCTTGGGATGAATATGCTCTGGCTGAAGCAATTTTTTCATTGTTAGAGGATGAAAGCCTGAGAAACGAACTAGGTAAGAACGGCCGTAAAGCCGTAGAGAACAGGTATTCGTGGGATATTATAGCAGAAAAAATAGAGAGGGTATATCAGGAGATAGTATGAAGTCTAACTGTTGGTAGAGACTTGAAAAACACTCCCCTTTTTAGAATAAGACGCGCTATTCTACAATTAGGTTCCGAACTCTTCTGCATCTTGAGAGCACAAGAAGCCTAGAAGCGCGCGTTGGCTATTTTGGCGACAATATAACACCAGGTCCGGATTGCATTTTGGTTGCCAGAACAACAGAGCTAAAACACTAAGCCATCCTATTGGATATAATCTTTTTTGATTCACGATAATCTCAAATTGAGTGGTCATAATGGAATTTAGTAGCAAGGCAAGAGGGGAATTGCTTAAGAAAATCACGAAGTTAGCTGGGTTCAAACGGCCCGAAGTTATGGTGGAACCAGATCCTTACCTTGATGCGGGTGCCGAGGGCCTTGAAAACGAATTCAGGATATACGCAGTGGATCCCTGTCTGGGGGTCCCTGAACGCCATATAGGTTTCCTTGCCTTTCATTTTCCTGCATCAGATGTTGCAGTCATGGGAGGAGAGCCCTATCTTGCGATACTAGATATGCTATTTCCCCTAAACTACACAGAAGCGCGTATACTATCTATAATGAAGCAGATTCACGAACAAGCTTTGAAGTACAAAGCTTCAATCATAACAGGTCACACAGGCAGGTATGCAGCCATTAAGGAGCCAGTGATCTCCTGTACAATAGTAGGAAAGGCGAAAAAGCTCTTGATTCCAAATAACGTCAGCAAGGGAGACGTAATAATAGCTTCAGGTTGGGTCGGCGGCGAACTTCTATATGCTTTGTCGAATTTTAGACCTGAACTTTTGAGAAAAGAGTTTGGAGATGAGTGTGTGAGTAATTGGATGGACTTTTACGAAAAAATGACCGTGGTAGATGCTGCCTTGGCTTTATCAAAAACAGATCTCGTTAAAGCAATGAAAGATGGAGCCGAAGGAGGTCTTGTGAGAGTAATGAACGACATAGCATCAGCAGCAAAGCTCGGTTTCTTAATAGATTTTGAAGAGATACCAATACCTGATGAAGTTCTAGCTCTCTCCAAGGAACTTAATTTTGATCCGATCTCAACCTCAAGCTCAGGTTTGCTTATAGCGGTTGTTAAAAAGGGTTTAGAGGAAAGCGTCCTAGGTCTGTTAAGCAGTTTGGGGCTTAACCATTCTATAATTGGAGAAATGCTTGATCAACACGAAGGCAGGCGCATCAGAAAGAAAGGAAAAACAACTTCATTTCCTCCATCAGCAGAGGATCCATATTCAAGGCTTATTTCTTAGATCTATCTTGATCTCGATTATAGAGGTAAGCTGTATTAGAATAATAACGAAACCTAAAGTATAGTATGCTTTACAAAGAACTTAATTTCGAACGCTTTTTATTTAATCGTTAACTTAATCTCATGAGGAAACTATGATGCTTCTGGACTTGCCCAGCCTCTTCGTGTTAATAGCAGCGGTTTTGATAGGCATATTGATAATAATGCTAGTTCTGAAGATAGTAACTTTTTTGATCCCTCCGGCAGTGATTGGGGCCGCAGTTTACTTCCTAACAGAGGACATCAAACTGGGAGGATTGGCATTTTTAGCTATAGCAATACTGGAAACTTTCCTTAGGTCTAAGTAGTGGAAGATTACATTAAAATTATGAGAGAGGATCTCTGAAAAGAATAAAGTGCTACCTCATGAGATCTCTATTTTTTCTCCTATGACTGCGCTAAAGAGCTAGGACTCGCCATAAATTGGGTAAGAGGAGGATAAGGAGGACAATAAATACCAGAAATATTGCTATTACAATCAGAACCTTAAGAGAACCCATGTCAGTTCCAAACAGTATTGGAAGGGGGCCAATCAATACAATGCCTCCGCCTTTCACTTCCGCTTCTCCTTCTCTCTCTTTAATCTCTTCTGGCTTTATCGCATGTTTCCAAGCATGATAGAAAATACATAGCATTCCAGCTATTATAAGAATGAATCCTAAGAACATAAGAGCCAATCCCAGAGAAATACAACTCCACTCCATCCTACTCTTTCTCTATTTAGAAAAGCGATTTATAAGAATAACGTGCTACATGAGGAGCGATTAAGGACAGCTTCTCTGTCTGAGGAGGGTGGATATTGTTCATTAACTTAATTAGCTATCAAAAATCCGTAATCCTGTTATTTAAGGATAAATAGTTAATGATCAGGTGATAAAATGGCTTTAAAGAAGGTTTTTGTCAGTTCACATGATCATAAGGGCACTAAGGTCTAATAGGTTTTTACATAGCTGTGAATGTTGTAGCATCGGTCCTCTGGCTCCTGGTAGGCGCCAGGGAAAGCCTTGCCTTAAGAAAATGGACACAGAGGTTTAAGAGATATATGGAAATAAGAGAAAAAGTAGACAAGGAGATAGAGAGAGAATTAGGAGGCGTATAACTACTTTCTAATAAAAAACGACATTATAATTCGAAATTGGGGATCAATATGAAGCTTCCAAGAAGTTTTTATGAGAAAGACGCAATTACTGTTGCAAAAGAGCTTTTAGGCAAACTTTTAGTCCATAATTCAAGACAGGGGAGGACCTCAGGTATTATAGTTGAGACAGAGGCGTATATGGGAACCGAAGACAAGGCTTCGCACAGCTATGGAGGAAGAAGAACTAAGAGAACCTCTACCCTATATGATAAGCCTGGAACAGCGTACATATACTTGGTTTATGGCATTCATTGTTTACTTAACGTTGTTACAGGCCCCGAGGGAGTACCAATGGCTGTTCTAATAAGGGCTCTCGAACCAAAAGAAGGCATAGAGCTTATGAGAGCAAGGAGAGGCCTTGAAAATGTAAAAAGGCTTTGTAAAGGTCCTGGAAGCTTAACTAAGGCAATGGGAATTGATATGAGACTGAACGGAATAGATATGACTGGAAATATCTTGTTTATCGAAGATATTGGATATAATCCAGAAGAAATTGTGCAGACAACTAGAATTGGGGTGGAGTACGCCGAAGAAGATGCCCTAAAACCATGGAGGTTTTATATAAAGGGAAACAAGTACGTATCAAGAAAATGAAAACTCCTTTTCTATGCTCTTGGGACTAATCGCTCATTCTTTGATCCCTGCTTATTAGAAATCCATCAACTAATCGTTAAGTGATCAAAATGAACTTTCAACAATATGCTTGTAGGCAATTAAGCACCTATTCCTCCACATATTCGAACTGATCTTTTGAGGCCCCACAAACTGGACATACCCAGTCATCTGGCAAATCTTCAAAAAGCGTCCCGGGAGGAATATCTCCTTCAGGATCTCCTACATCTTCATCGTATATGTATCCACAGACGAGGCATTTCCATTTTGCCATATCTCTATACAAGCCCTCTTACTTCTTAAGTGTACTTTAAGATATTCTTTGACTTATTGCTTTGTTGAACCTGTGTTCAAATTATTTCTGGAAAACTTAAGCTCAAAAAGGGAGAGGCCGAGAAGTCAATGCTTCTAGCGCGCTAATACAGTTATTTTTATTCTAACATCTGGGCATAAAGAGAGAGATGTACGTCGTAAAAGCCTCTGGAGAAAAGGATAAATTCAGACCAGAGAAACTCATTAGAAGCCTTGTTAGGGCAGGGGCATCAAAGGAGCTTGCTGTTCAAATAACAAACGAAGTAAAACAGGACATATGGGATGGCATAACTACCTATGAAATCCTTGAGCTGGCGTTAGAAAAGCTTAAGGAAAGAAAAGAGAAAGTTCTAATGCTCAAATATGATTTGAAAAGAGCTCTCATGAAATTAGGCCCAACTGGATACCCATTCGAGAGATTCATAGCTATTCTCTTGAATAAATATGGCTATAGGACAAGAAACAACGTTGTGCTGGAGGGAAAATGTGTTAGGCATGAAGTTGATGTTATTGCAGAGAAAGACGGCATAAAATATATGGTTGAGTGTAAATATCACAACAAGAGGGGGATTAAAACCGATCTTAAGGTTGCTATGTATACGTATGCAAGATTCTTAGACTTAGAGAAATACTTCAACGGTGCATGGCTGATTTGTAATACTAAATGTACGGCAGAGACCATAAGGTACTGCAAGTGCATGGGAGTTAGGAACACTAGCTGGGCCTATCCTCCAGGCGAATGGAGCCTTGAAAGTATGATAGAAAAGAAGGTGCTATACCCTGTTACGATACTGAGCTCATTGAATGAGGAGGCTAGAAGGCTAGCACTCCAACTAAACATAATAACAGTGGAAGATTTTTTAGATAAAGGAGTTGAAGCTCTCATCTCAGCAGGAATAGACGAAAAGATGGTGCTTGCTGCTCAAAAAGAAGGCAAAATCCTTTTACAGACCAAGATACTGGGCTGATTCATACTACTCATCTTATTGCATAGAACCCTCATGGCTACTGGATCTCGCAGATAATTTATTTTACTCATCCTCTCTGTTTTGTGCTTGAATATGATGATAGGGCTTTTTCGCAGTTAGCTTATTCAAAAACAACAACATCAATCTATCAAGCGGTCAAACTTTATTTTTCCCTCTTATTACCTCAGCATGTACTTGACTCTTACGGAATTAACAATAGACTAGGAGTCGGGTGGAATGAAGAAGGGGCTAATAGTCGTTCTTATAGCCTTAATCTCAGCACCAAACCTCTTAATTGAATCTAGCTCAGGAAGAATCGCTTATGTAATCTCTAATCAAATAGATTGGAAGCTTAATTACCAACTGTTTCTGGAAGCCACAACCAAGTATGGAATTATATTGAGGAGGATAACTAACCTTTCTTTAGCCAAAAATGCAAATATTCTGATTCTTGGAGGGCATTTAGCCCCTACAGATGAATGGATGCCGAAAAATTACGCTGAAGAACTGTTAAATGAGGAGGAGAAGAAGGAACTAGAATTAGGCCAAAGGAGAGCTTTGATTAAGATCATCGAGAAGGATGACAACAAGATTATGATAATAGCGGGGTCAAATAGGTATAACACTTCTTTAGCTGCACAGTCAAGCAATGATTGGGACTCTTTACCAAATGCAATTGAGGCAATGTTAGGAACTAACCCTAGACAAGGTGATACGGACAACGACATGTTACCAGATGACAAAGAAGTGCTTGTGTACCTAACAGATCCTGTATTAGCTGATACTGATTCGGATGGAGAATCAGATTCTGTTGAAATCCTTGTTTATGGAACGGATCCCAAACATGCAGAAAAATGGCAGGATTTTAACACCGTGGTGAAGATATTGGACAGTCCTAAGAAAATAAGCAGGTACATGAAAGATCACTTCACTTACTATCCTGACCCTGAGAGTGAAGATATATGGCAAAAAGCGAGCGAAACCTTTTACAGAAAAGGAGGAGATTGCGAGGATTATGCTATTTTCGCTCTTTACTGTCTAAGAACTCATGGATGGGCGTATGATGCTTTTGATGTTATAAAAAACCATAGTGCGGCTGTTATTGGGATCATTTGGTCAGGCATTGAGGTGGGACATGCAGTTCTGGTTTATGTTGAAGATGGAAAGTTCTATCTTATTCATAGTGGAATAATCCCAACAGAAGGTCCCTTTTTAGATCTTGAAAGCTTAATAGATAAAGTAGCCGAAAGACTCTTCTTCTTTTCACCGCCATGGGAGAGATACTTCTTCATCAACGAACAGGGAAAAATAACTAAGATAGTGGAGAGAGAAGATTGACACTTGGCTGGAAGATAAATTAACAAGAGAAAGTGAAATAAAACCCTGAAATTTCATCCAACTATGATCAATAGACACATACCTCTAATAGGGCCTCCTCATATCAAACAAAGGTTAACTCATTTTTCTTCACACATACCTCAAACGATTTTATTATAGTGCATCGAAGACTAGTCCCACCAAGTGCGAATGGGTGTTTTTGATGGAAAACACGATAAAAGTCATATGTTATGGAGTAGGAGTTATCGGAGGTAGGATAGCTAAAGCGATCCTGAAAAAGAAAGGAATTACCATCGTTGGAGCTGTAGATATAGCCAAAGATAAAGTGGGTAAGGATCTTGGAGAAGTTATTGGGCTAGACAAAAAACTTGGAGTTACGGTAACTAATGAGCCTGAAGAACTCTTTTCAAATGTAGAAGCAGATATAGTGGTGCATTGTACTTCTTCCTATCTCCCTCGAGTATATTCTCAGATAGTTCAGTGCATTAAGGCAGGCCTAAATGTCGTCTCCACATGCGAAGAACTTTCTTTCCCCTTTAACAAGTATCCAGAGCTGGCTAGTAAGATAGACAAACTTGCAATAGACTATGGTGTAACAGTCCTTGGTACAGGGATAAATCCTGGCTACCTCATGGATACATTGCCAATTGTGCTTACTGCACCCTGCCTAAGGGTAGATCACATTGAAGTAACGAGGATGATGAATTCCGCAAAGAGAAGAATTCCTTTCCAGAAGAAGATAGGTACCGGATTGACGAAGGAGGAGTTCATTGAAAAAATGAAGAGTAAAGTAATAACTGGACATGTAGGCCTTTATGAGTCCATATCGATGATAGCTGCGGCTTTAGGATGGAAATTAGATAGAATAGAGGAACTGAATCCCGAGCCAGTTATAGCTGACAGGGACTTAGAAACTCCTTACACAAAGGTCCCAAAGGGATACGTTGCTGGACTTAAAAGCGTTGCAAGAGGCTACATGAACGGAAAAGAAGTTATCGTCCTTAATTTCATAGCGTATGCTCACGCGCCTGAGGAGTATGATGAAATTGTAATCAAAGGAGAGCCAAACATTCACGAGAAGATAATAGGAGGAGTTCATGGGGACATAGGCACGGTTGCTATGGTGATAAATGCCATACCAAAGGTACTGAACGCTGAACCAGGGCTACTCACGATGAAAGACATCTCTCTTCCATCTGCTGCCGTAGAGGATATGAGGATATACGTTGCTTAGGAACAACGCCCTTTCTTTCCCTTTTTTATTTATTTTGCTCAAAAAGGACCTAACTTTGATGTTTAGTAGGGTAATTAAAGCAAAAAGAAGGAAGGAGGTTTAGGATAACCTCCTTCCTATGCTAATGGAAATTGGTAGAGAAAGCAAGGGAAGGGCTGAGAGGACCAAGGCCGATGAGCCTATTAGTGCTAGTATAGGAAGTAGAAGCACTTCTCCTAAACCTAAGACGAGAAGACTTGCTAGTAAAGCTGCGATAAGCCATTTGATAACAAGTACGCTTGAAAGTGAGTAACCACGTCTTTCAAGTAAGATTACAAGGGAAAGAAGTATAGGTGTCAGGTATATTAAGCCCAAAAGAAGGCTTGAGATAATTCCTGCTAAAGTTACTGCTACCTCGGGATGAGCCTGCATAGATTCCAAAGATGCTTTAGATGCTATCTTCAACGTTCCTATGAGCGGATAAAGAGCGAATTTGAAAATTTCCTTGAGAGACTTATGATTTGCAATTATATCTGCAACTGGGGGACTCCAAGAGTAATAGAAGGCGTTAAAAGCGCGCATGAACTGTTGTCCTGCAAAAGTCTTCATGACGAAGTTATCCCTAAATTCCCTTAAGAACTGGACCTCTGACGAAAGTTCAGAGCCATAAGTAGCAGTTGCAATCACACACTTCTTTGGAGCCTCTATAACTAAGGTTAAAGTTGTAGTTTTCTCCACTCCTCCTCCACTGGCTCTTATTAAGATAGTAAATGTTCCTGGGGTTGTTCCAGCTGTTATGTAAAATGTAGATGATCCTGTTGGTTTCAAAGTATCCGGGCTGAAGTTATACCTTGCATCGCTAGGCAAGCCTGAGGCAGAGAGAGTTACCAACTGACTAGTTCCTGAGGTGAGCGTGAGTTGAACAACTACTGAACCTGAGCCAGAAGCCGGTAAAGTAAGACTCTTGGGGGTAACAGATACCTCAAAGTCGAATTTAGTGGGAGCCGGAGTTGGAGTCGGGGTAGGTGTGGCTGTTGGAGTAGGTGAGGGCCCTGCTGGTGTCACGGTTAAGATGAAGGCATTTGATTTGACCGACAGACCACCTCCCGTCGCTATAATGTACATTGTATAAGTTTTTGTTGGTGTATCAGCAGCTAGTTGAATCGTTATGGTTGAATCATAGTCAGGAGGCAGAGAATTTGCTGTGGCGCTTATTGCTGCTCCTGGAGGAAGTCCTGTTATCGCCAGTGTAACAGGTTTGCTGAAGCCCCCTGTTCCTACTACATGGACTGTATAATCTACAGATTCTCCCTGTTGTGCTGTCTGCGAAGAGGGTTCTACTTTCACATTGAACCCAGTGGCTTCTATTACTTCTAGAGTGACAGGATAGTCGTGAGTTTTTCCGCCTCCAGAACCAGTGACAGTAATTGTGTAAGTTCCTAGAGGCGTAGTGGGAGAAACCGAGATGCTCAAAATTGAAGAGAAATCGGGAACTTGGTTATTCAAACTGAAGCTATGGCTTGCTCCTGGAGGAAGCCCAGATACTGAGAGAGTTACTGGTTTCGAAAATCCTCCTGAAGCAGTTAAATCAACAGTAAATTCTACGCTTCCTCCTTGATTAACTTTTTGACTCCCAGGGATTACAACCAAACTAAAGTCTGGGGTTACAGGAGGTTCTACATGCAATTCTAAGATCACAGCATTGGATGGTGCTGGAGAACCTTCTGTTCCCTGAAGCTCTACCCTGAGCTTGTAGTCTCCAGGATCCGTTGCAGCAGATGTTTGAACAGTTACTGTTAGGACGAACGGAACCACTCCGCTAGGTACATCTGGCGTTACTGTAACGCCAGAGGGACCGGGTGCAATCCAGTCTATGTTAACATTAGCGTTTCCCTTGTACGTACCTCCGACAACGATTTGGTAGGATGTTGAGCCTCCCTGAACTACTGTCTGGGATTTTGGGGAAGGTGTTAACTCTATTTTTGCAGGAGTATACTCAATCACCAGCTGAGGTCCATTGCTTCCATCTGAGGAGTCGAAGTATGCGTATTTAGATGATGTATCAGCCTCAAGTATTATCCCATAGTTCGGATAAACTTTGTTTACAAAGTCTTGGACAATATTCTTTAATTCTATTTCTAGCCAGCTATTAACATCCGCTGGACTAATGTGCAGAGATGCTAGCGTCGTTGGATCATAATCTCCACCCGGATTGCTCCAAGGCAGTGGAATCCAGATGCCTAGAATAGGATTATAGATCATTGAAGCTATATTCCAAGTTGATTTTGTCTCAGACCATGATGTCGTGAGCCTGTGGACCCTGATAAAGGCTCCTGTAAAACCAGTTTGATATGCCCTGAAATATAATTTTAGCTTTGCGCTTATTATCGTTGATCCGGGAGGTATATCGCTAAGATCAAAATAAAGAAGCGTACGACGACGATTTCCACTGTATTTTCCAACAAAAAGCCGCTGATTGTTTGGAGGAGGCTCTGTATCGAAGTTCTTGTCAGGGAAATCCTCAAGAATGGTATTATCATAAGTTATGTGAATAGTCTTGGTCTCAGGCGAGGCTTTAACCCTCCAAGCTGTAAGAGTTGGAAAAAGACTCGTTGCTACTAAAACAAGACAGATAGTCAGGTATATTCTCTTCATTGAAGATCCTAGAAACAACTTTAGAATTTAATGTTTTTCTTAACTGATGATTTTATGCACATATGTATCACAAACGAAAGTATAAATCTAGATAGGTCTTTCTTTCGAAAATTGTTAGATTTCCCTTAAATCTATCAAGACTTTCTTCAAGCAACCTTTCTTGAATAATTCTCTGCTTCCTCCCCCTACTTTAACAACCTTCGTTGTAAGCTTTACATCTCTTATCAAAGAAGCTGCTAACACATCAATACCCTTCTCCCTCCAAAATTCTGGAAAGACGGGGACAGAAGGGCCTACTAATGCTATTTTACAGTTTTGCCTTTGCTCTTTTCTTACAAGTTCTAAAATATGATTTATCGATTTATTAGAAACGGCCGAGCCTGATATGAAAAGAGCTGAGATCTTTTGCTTGTGTAAAATCAGATCAATTGCCCACCAAGGTCTTACCTCAAGATTAGGGGGTCCTTCTCTTGTTATAAAGCCGTCCTCAACTGCCCAAATTTTATTTATGTGCTCATGTAGCTCCCACGCTAAGGGCATCATTAATCCAACCATCAGTATGTTGTCATCTCTACTCAGACTGAGGACATCTATCAGGTTCTTAGAAACAGTAAAATCCATCTGAGAAGCCAAGATCTGGGATGCAGCATTTATCGTCGCTAAACCAATTGAGGCTTCTATGGGTGAGGTAGAAAAAAGAAGATTAGCAAGCCTTTTTGGTTCTCGAGTGAAAATATCTTTCTTTTCTTTGCTCAAGAAAGGTCCCTTTAGGGTGAAAGAAAGGCCTATAGTGTCTCCTTCTAAAAGAACAGCCGTATATCTCAGTCCAACTATGATATCCTGAACTTTCTTATCGGATAATATGGGTCCAGCAATTTCCACAAGTTCTTCCTGTATCATCAGCTAAATTTCGCCATATAACTTTAACTTCTTTACGAAAACCAGGGGTCAGATCTCAATGGCTTCGTACTTAGTAGTTCCTATCCCCATCTCTTCTGCCAGTCTCAAATACCTGATATCTTCAGGTCTTAACTTAGCAAGTTTAGGGCTAAGCTCTTTCATTAGCTCCAGGCAAAAGGAGTCGATAGACACAGGATCTTCCCCCGCTATCATATAACCTAAGAATTCGGCCTTCCCTCCTCTCCTTCTTTCCTGGGCCCCAACCATAACTTCTATTGCATCGACAAAGGAGATCTTTGGCCTGAGTATACGGTTAACTTCTGCTATGGTGCGATGGAAATCCTTAAGTCTAATATAGAGCATGAACTTGTCTTTCACCGAAAGAAATCCTAGCTGATTTTCCAGAACACAAGAGAGCTTGCAGATTTTATGCTCCTTCAATACAGGTAGAGATATAAGATTCATAGTCCCGCCGCTGATATCAGCTATTCTAAACGTTACTTTCTTTCCTTTCACTTCAATAGTGTTCATAAGATTTAGATTTTCTATGTCAAAACCGAACTTTCTAGCAACTAGCCTAAGTGGATGTG
>Ga0190286_1000184_pt1 | contig 30284 bp, 47 predicted proteins | sample 48691834_MG_FD_183241 | JGI IMG/M metagenome (GOLD analysis project Ga0190286, IMG submission 183241) | Hydrothermal vent microbial mat bacterial communities from Southern Trench, Guaymas Basin, Mexico - 4869-18-3-4_MG | ecosystem: Environmental > Aquatic > Marine > Hydrothermal vents >... | reverse complement strand
TTCTAATATAGAAAGCTCTGTTTTTATATGTTCATAGTAATATTCATCTGGTAATGTCCACACCTTTGTACCTTCCGGTAACCGTAAAACCTCATGCACGGTTTTCTCTTCTCCTATACCCTCATAACAAACTCCAGGGAGGTATTTATATATCAGGTTCTTATGAAATCCCGATACACTCGTATCCACCGTGCCATCCAATCGTTCTGTAATATCATGCGATGCAACAAGTAATAATCCATATCCTTTCTCTTCTGCTTCGGCTATTATCGCTCTGAGGTTCTCGCATAGCGTATCCCCATAGAGTTCATCAGGGTCACCGACACACACAAAATCCCCGTACGTCAGCTTTGAAAGATAAGCATTGCGCATTTCGGGCATACTATCATTCCAAGGCACTACATATACATCACAGCCATGCGCTCTGAGCCATTCAATATTCTCTTCAGATACCGTTTCGTCCACAATAATCACTGCTCTATCTACATATTTACCCGGTTGTACTCGCTCAATACATCTTTTCGTCTCTTCCATACGCTCTTCATAAGTACCTTGGCAGAACACAATCATCCCTTTTTGGGTGTCCGCTTTTGCTTTTGCTTTTGCTTTTTCTTTGTATTCATCTGATTGCATCAGAATAGTTTCTAACTCTTCTTTCTTTATCCTCCCTTCTGCAATTTCTTTTACATAATGTGCTAATCCACCAGCATCCGCCATACGTTTCAGGACTTCGAGATATTTAGCTTTCACAAAATCTGCAATTTCTTTATTATCGTGTATAGCGGCAATTCGCTCCTGGTACTCTTTAGAAGTACGAAGGATACTTTCTAATTTTCCCCTCTTTAACTTTCCCTCATTTATAAGCTGTACATAATTTCTTTTACCCTCTTCATCCGCAGGTCGTCCGAGAACAGCTAGATACAAACTATCAACATAATCTTCTAATTCTCCCATTCTTCTTTCTCCACAAACTCTTTCTCCACAAACTCTTTCTCCACAAACTCCCTAAATGTGCTTCGTAAACCTTCATCAAGACTCAATTTTGGTTTCCACCCAACAAGCTTTCTTATCTTATCAGAATTTAAAGATTGCCTTTTTATTTCCTTAAGGGGCACTTCACGTTTAACATATCTTGGCTTTATCCCCTTCCCTAAGATTTCATTTCCTATCTCAATAATTTTTAATACGAGATTCTCTTGACTTATAACCTCTCCCGTGCCTACATTTAGCGCTTTACCTTTTACTTTTTCGATATTCTCTGCTAACTTTATATACGCATCACATACATCGTCCACATGAATATATTCACGGTAAGTATCTTCGCCCTCAAAGATAATAGGGGATTTACTTTTTAACATTGATTTAATCGTATTAGGCACTATACGTGAGTTTTGAGGGTCATAACCAATTATATTACAAGCTCTCGTTACCACGATAGGAAGGGAATAAGCATAATAATAAGCACGGCTGATTACATCCATATTCACTTTGGAACTTTCATAAATGCCAAAGCCATCTAATTTGTCATCTTCTTTTGCATTTACACACTCACCATAAACTTTATCGGTGGATGTAATAACTAAAGCTCTTGGTTTGTTTTTAATCAATCTGCACGCCTCTAAAAGTGCTAAAGTACCAAAAACGTTTGTCTCATAGGTATTAATCGGATACTGAATCGCTTTGCTGACAATTGAGACCGCTGCTAAATGAAATACCCAATCAATTTTATAGTCCACCAAGGCACGTTGCAGCAATTTTAAATCCTTTATATCGCCACTAACAATATTCACTTTATTCTTTATATCAAGCAAATCCAGATATGATTTTTTCTTTATGTCATGTTGTAGCCCGGTAACATCTGTTCCCCGTTCAATCAATTCTTTCGCTAAATGAGAACCTACAAAGCCTGAAATACCTGTGATAAATACATTTTCCATGATATGAGTAAAATAAAATCTGACATTATATAAACATTTCTATTTAACCTTAATCACATCACAACATGGGGGATATTCTTTAATCTTGGTTGTTTTCACTTCCATTGCTTCTGGTTCTACTGTTTTCCCTTTTTTTTCTCCCTTTTCCTTCATCTCTTTTGCTTCCTGTATCGCCTCATAATCGTAATCCTCTATTCTTCTCCCCCTGTATTTCTTTAACAACTGGTCAAGAAACAACAACCGGTTCATCTGGTCTTCCTTTTGCTCTTTGTAATATGCCGAGTCTGGGTATTCACTCAGCTTGTAAAGTGTACCATCAGCATGTGTAAATGGTAGCCCTTGGCGGTACGTAATCGCATCCACTTCGTGCTGTAGAAACTCGCAGCTCTTAAGCATGAACGCAGAATAACCGATAAGTTCAAAAGGTGCAATAACACCACCTATTACGCCTGCGCAATCGTAGTCAACAATAATCCCGCGCGAATTGATTTTCCCTCTTGTCATAGTAAACTTTATAAGGATTGAATTTATATATTCTTTATAATTCATTTTCGCGGTAGAAAGGGAAGGAAAGGAATGGGCGTCACAATAACAGAAGTCACGAACAAGGAACTAAAAGATTTAGTTGACAGCATAGCGTCAGCAGTAACAGGCATTACCGGGCGGTTGCCCGGGATGCAGACATGTGTTTCCTTGGTAGGCGAGGAAAAGAAGTTCAGATTCGCAATCCCCGTGATAGATAACATTACCGGTCCAATCGCCGCTGCCGATATTACTCCTGGGACGTACGATTTAATCCGTATCAGAAACGGTACAGAAACGACAATAGTAAAAGATGGTGCATTTAGCAAAGCTGACGGGTTGATTTACGTTGACATCACATTTGACGCTGGCGATACATGGAATGACGACGATGGTTACATGCTGATTCCAAATATGGATCAGAAAGCTAAAATCGGGACTACTACTTATTTCTTGCAGATCGCACCTTGGTCCGGGATGGTGTTCAATATCGCGGGCATAGATGCGGAAGTCGCAGCAATAGAAGCGAAGCTGGATAACGGTACTTATGGACTCGCAGCGTTGAATACTGATTTAGATACGCTACTCGCAAGATTAACCGCAGCGCGAGCAGGATATTTAGATTATTTAAACAATGCCACTTATGGGCTTCCCGCATTGAATACAGACCTTGATACAATCATCGCTTTATTGGGTACGCCCGCGGGTGCATCTATTGCGGCAGATATAATTGCGATAGAAGCCAAACTTGATAACGGCACTTATGGGTTATCCGCGTTAAATACTGATTTGGATACGTTATTAGCAAGATTAACAGCGGTGAGAGCAGGATACCTTGATGAACTCGCTGCGGCTAATATACCCGCGGATATAGATACCTTACTTGCTAGGCTTACGGCTGTACGAGCAGGGTATTTGGATTACATACCCGTAACAGCAATAGAAAACGAAAGCGTATATATTGCCACCGCAGGCGCACCATTAACAGCAAATGCGGAATATCCAATACTCGAAGTTCTTGTTTCTGGCGGTGTTATCTATGTTTACAGGTATAACCACACTTCGGGTAATGTTCCCGCAGTCCCTGATGAAACGACTGGGAGAACAGAAATAACTCATTTTAATGGTGATGTATTTGAATTATCAAAGATATTCGTAAACATAAATAAAGCGACAACAGGACTGTGGACTAAAATGGGCGCATCTGATAAAGCCTATATTTATGCAAAATATTACGATACTACAACAAGTTCGTGGGTTTTAGTGCCCGATATTGTTTTACGTGACAAAGCCGCAGATACATTAATCTCATCACCACCTGTGGATACTGATCTCGGTGAAGCGGTTGTTTTTGATGGTGCTAAGTTACAGCTCGCCTCACGCTTTATCATCTATTTTTACAACAATGCGAATATTACTTCTCAGGTAGATATACCTTTTACATTTGCAGTTAGGCGGTGTGGATAAATGAGGGCAGGAATAGGATATGACAGGACACCGGTAATATTACGGTTCAAAGCAGCAGCTACATTAACCATAGCAGGTGGTATAGTTACAAAAACGCAGAGTAACCATAGTATTGATACAGAAGGTGGAGCAGCAAGTGATGACTTGGATACAATTAATGGAGGTGTTGTAGGTGACTGGTTAATTCTACGACCTGCAAACGATGGGCGAACAGTAGTTGTAAAGAACGGCACGGGGAATATAAACTTGGCAGGTGCTGATTTTACGATGGATAATACACGAGATAGATTAGTATTACTCTATGACGGTTCAAATTGGATAGAAATATCAAGATGCGATGGAGGTGTATAAAAAGAAAAAATGAAAGGCTTTCCAAAGCATTTTGCAACCGTATATGACTATAAATACATTCTTGAGAACTACCCAGAGTGGCGAGACCGTGTAATAAAAGAGTTGGAGAAAATATACAACTTAAAAGACGATAAAGCTGTAAAAGCAGTTAAGCCAAAAGAACCAAAAATACTGTATTCTACTCTGCTATCAAAAGTTGAAACTGATTTTAATAAAGGTGTTATCCCGGAAGCTATAAAAAAAGGGATAGAGAATAAACTTGGCTATCTACCAAATCTCGTGGTTATTCAAGAGGAGGATGGATGGTCATTGAGAATCATAGGAAAGGTTTGGAACGAAGAACTGCAAAAATACCAAGATAGTTTTATCACAGGATTCCCCGGAATCCGTATTAAAAAGGTTGATGAAAACGCTATTTTTTTCCTTGAAAAAGAAAGAGAAGAATGGGAAACTGAAGAAATAGATAATCCAATGCCCCTATACAAGCAAAAAGGATTTAAAACGAAGGAAGAAATATTAAATTTGATAAATAAGTATAAGGAAATAAATAAAAATGGCAAACCGAAAAGTAAGTAAGGACGAATCGAATTTAGTAGTAGCAGCAGCAATTTTAGGCAATTTTTATTTGAATAAGCAAGAACGACTATTGGAAGCACACCCTACGGATCATGACAAAATAGTTGTAAAAGGCTCTAATCTCATACCTTTAAGAATCGGCGACCACTGGTATTTCATTGATACAGATACAAACGTCTCAACTGCTACTGATATGGATACTGGGTCTGTTTCTAACGGTAAAGATTATTATGTATATGCATGTGACGATGGCTCTAATAATCTAGTGTTTAAAATCTCACTTAATTCTACCGTTCCAACTGGGTTTGATGCTGCGCATTCTCGCAAAATCGGTGGATTTCATACGCTTTGTGTTAGTGTTGGTACAATAGCGGGTCACCCACTCAGTGACTATGTAGCTAACGACATTCTACCGGCATCTATTTGGGACTTGAAACACCGTCCTGTATGCTCACCTGAAGGGATGGTTTATGATGAAAAAATAAACAAATGGGTTGATATCTATCTCGCTTCTGGCACTGGCGCATCTACTGCATCTGTGTATGGCGGTACTATCACAGATAACCGCAATTGGATGGACTTTGTAGATGATGGGCATGCCGTACAGAAGCGACTTCCAACAGATGAAGAATTTCAATCTCTTGCGGCAGGTAGTAATGAAGAAACGAACATTGCTGGTTCTGCGGATCCCGTTACAACCGGCGGGCATTCTGATACTGCTGGTAGACGCATGATAAGTAGCATCGGCTGTGAAGATTGCGCGGGTGCTATGTGGCAGTGGCTGCAAGACCAGAGCTACCGCTACGACGGGGGAAGTCACAGGCATACCGTAACAATTACACATAAAGCGGCTGCAACAGGCTCTGCTGTTTATAAAGATCCAGCCGAGACAAACTTTAATGCTGTATGTGGTTCAAGCACAAACGAAACGGTAAATACAAGTAGCGTTAGCCCTACACCTAGTTGGGGATGGTACAACTTACCCGGTGCAAAAGGGTCGTTATACCGCCAGGGCACATATGGAGATGTAAAACTTCTTGCGGGCGGTGGTTGGCATTATGGCGCCCATTGCGGGTCGCGGGGTCGCGCTGCGAGTAGCTCTCGGTGGTTTGCGGCTGCGGATCTCGGCGCGCGGTTCCTTGCGGAGCCGCTATAAAACAAAAACTTTATATACCACTAAACTAAAATAATAACAGGGCTATGGGCTTAAATGGAGCTTCGGTCTTTCTTCATGCAGGCAGTAATTGGAATAATGGCACCAATTGCAGGTCGCGGAGTCGCAATGCGAATAACTATCGGTGGAATACGAATACGAATATCGGCACGCAGTTCCTTGCAGATCCAAGGTACATTAGCAATTTAACTCCTAAAATGAAACTTGCGAAGCTAACTCCTTGGCTGGAGTCCATTAGCCTTGCTCATACCGAGCAAAATACGAAACAGGAGAAGGGGATAGGTTAGTAGCGAAGGCAAAAGCCTATTCCCCTATTCATTATGAAAAGACACGGCAATTTATTTCAGGAAATAGTCGAACCATCCAATATATATCTCGCTTATCGCCATGCAAGAAAAGGGAAAAGCTGGCAGGACACTATCAAGCGTTTTGAATCAAATTTAGCAGAGAATCTTAAAAGAATCAGGCATTCATTACTTGATAAGGCATTTACGACATCAGAATATGAAACTTTTATTATTTACGAACCAAAAAAGAGACTTATCTATAAGCTTCCTTTTTACCCTGATAGAATAGTTCAACATGCTCTTATGAATGTTGTAGAGCCTATCTGGGATAACTTATTCATCTATGACAGCTATTCATGCAGAAAAGGCAAAGGTATCCACGCAGGCAGTCGAAGAACAATGGAGTTCATACGAAAAGCCGGTAAGGATGGATATTGTCTTAAAATGGACATTCATCATTTTTATCCATCAATAAATCACGATATTCTATTTGAGATTGTTAAACATAAAATAAAATGCCCTGATACGTTGTGGCTCATTAAAGATATTATTTACAGTATTGAAGGCGGTTATAATATCCCTATCGGGAACTATACTTCTCAATGGTTTGGCAATCTCTACTTAAATGAGTTAGACCAACTATTGAAACACGAATACAAAGTTAAATACTATATCCGCTATTGCGATGATTTTATTATCCTCCACAAAGACAAGAAAATCCTGAATGAGATAGCTGAAATTATTAGAGATTTCCTCATATCACAATTAGAACTGGAATTAAGTAAAAATTCTATTTTTCCAGTAAGACAGGGTATAGATTTCTTAGGCTATCGTCACTTCCCGGGTTATGTTCTTATGAGAAAGAGCAGTGCAAAAAGAGCAAAAAGAAGAATTAAAAAATTACCACAACTTTTAGAAGAAGGTAAAATCACACAACTTCAATTTCAGTCATCCATAGCATCAACAAACGGGTGGTTACGGTGGTGTAACTGTCATAATCTTACACAAAGCTTAAATCTTAATCAGTTAATAGAACTTAATCATGCCTAATACTTATCCACATTTTAAGGAGTTTGCAGATGAACCAGAGCCGTTAGAAGGAAAGAAGAAAAAGATAGCTGAGATACTTAATGTAGAGATACTCGTAACAGGTTACAAAATTGGCAAGAGTAAATACAAGGATAAAGATTATCTAACACTACAGTTTGAACTTGATGGTGAGAAATATATTATCTTCACTGGTTCTGGCCCACTAATAAACCAAGCGAAAAAATATGAGGATAAAATGCCCTACTACACCACGATTGTTCAAAGGGGTAACTACTACACGATGAGTTAAATATTATCTCGAAGGAAAGGAGCTAAGAAAGAAAAAATATTTAAGTGAGAAAGGATAAGACTAAAAACATGGAAGAAAGAGAGATAATAGAGGGATTGATAAACGAATATTGGCATTCTATTAAAGATGTGGACTTTAAAGCACTAAAAGAGGAAGTAATGGAGTTAGATAAATTTATTAATGAAGGTGATACATCGGAGAGCAACATTCAATTAATTTATGAGGAGATAATTCCACACATAGAGATGATAAAAGAGCATTTATTTAGAATATCTGCATTGGAATCCGTATTGGAGGAGCTAAAAGAAGAAACATGAGTGAAGATGTAAAGAAATTAACGGAAGAAGAAGAAAGGGATGCTTTGTATCTCGATGCGGAGGAAGAGATAAGAGTGCAAACACATGAGGAATTGGGTGGAGGGTTGAGTCCTATTATAGAACTACTCGTTTGTAGTAAATGCGATAAGTGCAAGGCTTTTGAAGAGGTCCTATACGCCTGTGAGATAGGGGAGGTTATTGAGATAGATTCGATAAGGGGTAGAAGTAAGATGCGAGAGTATGGATTGAGTGAGGAAGATCATCCTGTGTTGATAGCAAACGGTGACGTGGAGCTTGTGGGCGAGGTGTTTACGGAAGATAAATTTAGAGAATGGTATTTTTATAAATATGGGCTGGAGCTGCTTCCATGAGTGGAGAGATAGAAACACTGTTAAAATTGTATAAAGAGGGGAAAATAGACAAAGAGAGGTTTATCGCCTACGCTCCAGCAGGGATACCTAAAGATATATTTGCCGATTTGATAGACGATTTTGATGCAGGCAAAATATCTGATAAGGATTTTATTTCAATAGCAAAGGGCATGATAGCAGTGCCTCCCCCTGTCAAAGCTCCCCCTCCCGAAGCCATAGACCTTTTTGAGATGTGGCGGATATTTGAAAGAACGAAAACAGAAAGCGGGGTGGTTAAAGATATTAGTAAATATCGTTATGTTATAAAACCCTTCTTATCGTGGCTAATTGAGACAGGACTACCGGCAGATAAAGTAACACCATCAAAAGTAATGGATTTTATTCGTGAATACGAACGAATAATGAATATTTCACGGGCTCTAAAGAAAAAATACGATTTGACTCCTGCCGAGGTTGGAATAGTTAAAGAAGCAATTAAAGCGTATTATGTTGATAAGTGTAGTAAGGAAGAAGTTGAAATGATGCTTGAACCGGTTCCGAATAGTGAATATGTAGCTAAAGAAGTAATAGCATTATGTGAGTATCTACCTGAAGATTTGAAGTATTCTCCAAGCTATGTTCAGACTATCCGTAAGGATATAAAAACATTCTTTGGCTTTTTAGAGGAAGAGATTGAAGGCTTTAAAAACCCTCTGGCAAGAATGAAAATTGGTAAGATGAGGGGTTCGCCGGATACATTTAATATAGAAGTAGAACATGGTAAATTAGTATCCTCTGAGATGAACCCTATTTATGAAGCTCTTTATGCACACCCACATAGGTTTGATGACTGGAGAAGAGTTGAACTTGGCATAAGACTGATGCGGGAAACTGGACTACGGTTTGAACATGCAAAATTAATCCAATTTGCGGATATAATCCTAACCAAAAAAGAGTATGGGAAAATTCCATGTGGCGGTGTAGTAACTTATACACGGTTAAAACCTTTTGAACGACCTCGTAAACGATTACCTCGAATAACAACACCTATCTCACCCTTATTTGCTAAAAGAATAACTACCTATTTGGAGATACATCCTGAGATTACGCCTACTGAACCCTTATTCGCTGTTAGGTTAAGGGCTTTTGAAGACCAACTTACAAAACTACGTGTTTTGGGTGATATTCCATATAGAATATATCCAAAGAAGTTTCGAAAAGCATTCGGGACTCTTATTGTAAATATAGAACCTAAACCTGCAATGTGGACACAACTAACGGGAGATAGCACAGATACACTCTGGGAACATTATGCAGATGATACGTTATCAATAGTGTATGACGGTATGGGACTAAAAGGATATGCGGATATTGTAAATCTAATATTTGGTGCTGAAGGGTTATTAGAGATGGAGAAGCCACCTAAAAGACCTGTGGGGAGACCGAGAAAGAAACAAGCTTTTATATTGCCAGAATAATGAATAATATCTTGTAGTATAATGTTGTAGTATAAGGTGGATGTTATATATGCCACATGTCATTTATGCGATATGAGAAAGGAAAAAAGTAGGTAACATGTAAAACTATGTTCGAGGTAAGAAAATTACAATGGTAATGTTCTGGTAAACCTTTCTTTTTAAAAGAAAGCTCTTTTTATTTTCTTCCTCCTGAATAAACTTGTTAGGTGGTGGGCAGAGCCCACGAAATTTGGTGCTACCTGTTGCGGGGGTAAGAAAATTACACAGGTAAAGTTCTTTGTGCATTATCAGGGGTTATATTGCTATTTCTCGCCTACCCCTTCTAAAAGTTCCCTTATTTTATCCGAATATGTTTCCCCGACCTTTTGCATGGATTTTAATCTATTCGCTAAGTCCCTTTCTATTTTAGTCTTCCCCTTCTCTTTATCCCCCTTTCTTTCTTTTTTCTTCATATTTACCCTATATAGTAGTTGAAGTATATAAAGAGTAGGGGAACAGTGGGGGATAAAGAGGATATACCTAAAATGGATAAAAAAGGATAATTATAAAAATCCTCTTATAAGGTTTAAATTAAGGAAATAAATTAAATAAAAATTTTTTATTTATTTTTTTAAAAAAAGTTAAAATTAAAAATAGGGCATAATTAAACCTTATTTGAATGCGACACCTTACCAAGACATAGTTTATTTTTAATAAAAAACCGAAAAACTTTTTATGTAAATATTTATATACACATACATTAAAGGATATAAAAATGCGAAGGGAAAAGCGAAAGGGAAAAGCGAAAGGGAAAAGCGAAAGGGAAAAAAGCAAGGGAAAAAGCGAAGGATAAAATGAGGGATAAAATGGGGTTTAAAATAGAAGGAAATAAGGTATTTGACCCAGCCAGCACCCAGTTAAGCAAGTCAGGAAAAACAATCATGCTGGCTGATATAGGGCGTTGTGATATTGGAATATGTAATACTAACACTGATTTTATTAACGAACTGGATATTTTAATATCTCGGCATTTTAGGATTACTGGTTATTATAGTTCGGGTAAGTTACATATCCATCCATCTAAAAAAAGGGATAGATTGGACAGGTTCAGAAAGTTTGTTTTTCCACAACTAAGGTTAGAAAGGAAAAGGCGGAAGGCTGAAGAGTTAAATAAACGCTATTCTCATGCTCCTAAAAATAAAAAAGGAGATAAAAAGGAGGTGTAAAAAAAAGGAATATGCGAGCTGTATGGAGCGGTGTAATAAGCATGGGTTTGATAAATATACCCATAAAACTTTATACCGCAGTAGGTAAGACACCGATAAAGTTAAGTCGGCTAAGTCGGTGCTGTGGAAGTCCAACAGGCAATAAATACTACTGCAAAGAATGCGGTAACGAAATAGCCTACAACGATTGGGATAAGGGCTTTGAGGTAGCAAAAGGAGAGTGGGTGCGGATAACACAAGAGCAGATAGACGCTATAAAACTGCCGAGTGAGGAGAGCATAGACCTATTTTCTTTCGTGCCTGTTGAAGTGATAAATCCAGTATGGAGGACAGGAGACAGTTACTACATTGGTATAGCAGAGGGTAAAGGTAAGACAAACAAAGTAGGAAGGAAGGCATACACACTTTTAAAGCAAGTGCTTGACTTAAAAGGGCTTGCAGGTATAGGTAAGTTGTGTGTGCGAGGTAAAGAGACCTTAGTAATCGTGGAGAGTTACAAGCGAGGGCTATTGCTGACAAAGTTATACTTTGCAGACCAGATAAGAGATGACGAAGAGGTTTTCTTTGAAGGTGTTGAGATAACACCAGAGGAAGAGAAGTTAGGGCTTGAGTTGGTGGCGAAGTTAGAGAACAAGTTTAATTACGAGGAGCATAAGGACGAATACGTAGAGGCTTTGCAGAGGATAATCGAGGGTGAGCCTGTTACGGAAATAGCAGAGGTAAAACCATCGGTAAAGAGTGATAACTTAGTGAGCTTACTAAAACAAAGCGTGGAGGTAACAGCATAAAATGGGTTACTACATGGAAATAGTCAGTAGCGGTTTAAAGCGAACCGATATGAGCAAAAGCATAGATGAAATTGACGAGATGTATCTGGATTGGAACTGGGACAAACATAACGATTGGGTTGAAGCAGATGAGTTTTGCTTTAAGTGGGACGATGATTTTACAAACGACTTGGTAAAACTTGCTAAGATAGGTGTAGAAGGCGAACTGGTAACGAGAGGCGAAGAAGGGGAATACACTAAGTTTGTCTTGGAGGGAGGCGAGGTCAAAGAATACTACGGTGATGTAGTATTCCCTGAAGAGCCTAACGAGGTGCATAAAGAGATAAAACAAAGCGTGGTGGTAACGGAGGTAACAGCATGAGGATAAAGAGATTTGAAAGAGATAAATTATCGGAACGTGGTAGTGCGGTCTTGTATGTAGATGTTACAGTGGACATTGAAGGACTTTGGACACTTGAGGAGCTAAATCGCCTTCTGCATAGGATGACTGAGATAGAGAAAAAAATTTCAGAGGAAGTAGCAAAGATGGAGGAGGCAACAGCAACATGAAAGTAAAAGACGTTGTAAAGAAAAATCAGGCATGGAAAGAGCTTTTTCATGTGATAACAGATACGCTGGACGCAGGAGGAAAGGCAAAGGACGGGGGCTTATATACGGTAGGCTTGAGATTGACAAGGATAGTTGCAGAGCTTGGAGATATTGATATAGTTCCAGAGGAGGAGCATAAAACTCCTTCCTCTATTTTTTTGGAGCTAAAAATGGAAGATAAAGCTATTACTTGGGAAGAGTGGGAGAAACTGACTAACCAAGCCGTAATAGACAGCATAAACATAGCGATAGGCGAATTGGAAAAAAGAGGGGTTACGGAGAGCGAGAGAAAGCAGTTAGTAACTATGAGCGTGCTTTTAGACAAACTTTGTCTTAAAAGGACGGTGTAAAAATGAAGGTAGCGATAACAATTGAAAAAGATACTTTCTCTAACAAGGAATTAAGTTTGATAGCTCATGTTCAGGGGGTTCTGGAAAATCTATTTGGTAAAAAAGCCGTTAAGAGAGAGATTAAAGAGAGGTGAGTAAAATGGAAATAATTTATCCTATGCTGGCACGGAACTTGAAAGACCTTAACGGCGGTAACGGTATAGATTACGGGGATTTTTATAGCAATGTTAAATATGATGGTGTAAGGTGCATAGCGAAAATATCTAATATAGGCACGGTTTTACAGGCACGAAGCGGGAGTAATATCACATCTAAATACCCAGAACTGCAAACAAAAACAGAGCAAACGGCTATCCTTGATGGAGAGCTAATAATAGGCGATGGAACTAAAACCGATTTTCCTTTAATCCAACAGCGACAGCATTTAGATAACAATTTCAGGATACGGTTACTTTCACAGCGACAACCTGTTAAATACGCTATTTTCGATATTCTTTACTTCGATAACGAATGGATAACCAACCTTCCATTATTTGAACGCTTAGGAATGCTTAAAAGAGCTTCTGAGAAGATAGACAATCCAAACTATACAGTTGTGGAATACCGAGAAGCAACAGAGATAAACGATATACCCTTAAACAAAGATGCAGAGGGTTTTATGCTTAAAAAGAAGGATAGTAGTTATGAGATAGGTAACCGAAGTAAAGCATGGTTAAAATTGCCCTTCTTAGGGACTATGGAGTGCTATATCACGGGTTATGTGCAAAGTGAGGCTAAAAGCAGAGCTAACACGTTCAGGTCTTTGTTACTTGGCAAAACCAACGGTGATGGTAGAATAGAATACATCGGAAGAGTTGGAAGTGGTTTTTCGGACAGGGATTTAAGTAAATTGTCAGAGCTATTTAAGACGGTATCATGTAAGAGAGTAAACGGTGGAATAGTAGAGTTCATAGATAAGACTTTTAAATGCAGGGTTCGGTATCTGGATATTTCTAAAGGTGGGATATTGCGACAGCCTGTATTTGAGGGGTTGATAGGAGGGGAGGAGATAGAGGGGTAAAATGCCTATCTGGGAAGTAAGCACCAATAATACTGGAAAGAAAATAAGTTTTTGCATAGATGCGGAAAATAGACGTCAGGCAATAGACAAAGCTACTGATATGGGACTAAAAAAGTATGGTAGGCGGTTTAAGAAGTGGATATGCAAAAAGGAGGGGTAAAATGAGAAAATCGTTAGTAATATCATACGGAAAATACGGGGGGGTGTATTTTCATAGAGGCTACACGACCCGGTTATGTTTAGGGTGGATGGCAATTACCTATATTCCTGATGATATTGATGATTTGTTTGAACGTTTACTCCTAAGAGAACTGTCAGAAGAGGATAAGGCGTGGATAAAAAAATTACAAGATAGCAGGAAAAAAGGAAAATGAGTGAACAAACATCCTTAGCTTTTGAGGAGGACTTGCACCGGTGGCACTACATCCTTGATATGAAAGAGAGAGCAGAGCAGTTAATGGATGACAAAGAATATGAGATACAAGATGAGTTTGTAAAGAGTAAGTTAAATGAAATTCAGGAAGCAAGAGATAAAGCAAAGGAATTTAGAAAGAAAAGATTTAATGGAGGGAAGCATGGGGAGAAAGATATAGGTAAAAAAAACCTCATTTTATCCTCTAAACCATCCTCTAAACCATGCTCCTCTAATATTTCTTTGGATATTAACGCTGAAATATTTAAACAAATCGGAGAAGGTAACATAAACCGAGAATTTATCTTTGAGAACTTTAAAGGTTTAGGGGAAACTGTTGAGCATCACGGCTTTAATCCCAATGAGAAAAGAAACCTAACATATCAGCAATATTTTACACCGTATGATGTAGTTAAATTTATCACTCAAGCATTATGTTTAGACACTATTGAAAATTCGATTGTGCTTGATAATTCATGCGGGATGGGTAGAATGTTTAGATACTTGCACCCGTCCACAAGGATTATGGGCATAGAAAAAGAGGAGAAGGCTTATAAAGTTTGTAAGGCATTATTCCCAGATGCTCAAATAATCCAGGATGATTTAATTAACCATATTTTACCCTTTAAAAGTGTTGATGTTAGTTTGATCAATCCTCCTTTCTCCTTGCACCTTGAGAAAAGAGATAGTGGTTTGTATAATGCACAGTGGGGCGCCATGGGTCCAAGGTCTTCGGTAGAATCGCATATAGCAGCACTCGAAATAGCAATCCGAGCCTCTGATTATTACGTTGCGGCTATCCTGCCTACTACATTCTTTACAAATGAAAGCACCCGGACTTTTGAAAAATGGTTAAAAGAAAATGCTATCGAAGTTTTAAGGATAGACTTACCCGCAGATGCACACGCCGGGGCTAACTGGGCTACTACTTTGCTTATTTACGATACACGCACCAATCACCGATACGCTATCCAAGAACCTTATCACTGGTCGGTCAATAAACTCAGCGAATTAAACGATTTACTTCCAAAGTGGTATAACACGGAATACTATCACCAATACATAAGAACGTTCCTTGAGGATACTGCAAGTTACCCAAAAGCAGATGTAGTTTTAAAATCACCAAAAGAAATACAAATCCCAAAGGTTACAACTCCAAAAATACCGCTTATCGGCAACTCAAAGGTCAGGATATGCCTTAATCCTACTAACACATGCTTACACTTAAAAACTCACGATTTACTTACTTCTCTAAAAGTTCAGGAATACAAGGACTCACTCGGTAAACGGTATAATAAAGCTACTAAAAGCTATGTAAGTGAATGGTGGATAAAAGCAAGGAGACCCGAATCGTTTTATAAGTTAGGAATATCAGAGGAGATAAGAGAGGCATTAAAACCTATCTCAGATAACGTTGAATTTGATAACCAGATAACAAATGTATCTAAAAAACTTGCTCGGTGGTTAAAATTACAAAGAACACCTTTTGAACAGTGGATACAAAAAGAAGATGGAACTTGGGAACTCAAATTTAGTGATGAAGGTGTATGTGCTAAATATCCAAAATTATACCGGCAGCAGTCTAAGAAACTTGATAAAATCTTAGCGGAGCATCCTAATCTCGAACTCTGGGATTGGCAAAAACATGATGTGTTACGCCTAAGCATGAAACAGCACGCACTTTTAGCAGCGGACATGGGATTAGGGAAGACCCGCATGATTATTGCACTTGGACTAATGCACGGCTGTAAGCATAACCTTATTATCACAGAATCAAAACTTATCGGACAGTTTGCAGGTGAGCTTAAACAATTTGGCTGTGATGTTAATATTATTGAAAAATACCACCATACAAAACACCTTAAACAGTTTAACCTTATTGCATACAGTAAGATATGGCGAAAGGCAACTCGGGGTAAGACCTTCGCAAAAGCATTAAAAAAGAGATGCCATTTTATAGCCCTTGACGAGGCACATAACATAAAAGCAAACGACAGTAAGCGAGCCTTAGCGTGTAGAAGTATGCATCCAAAACATTGGCTACTTAGCACAGGAACACCGATAGCAAACTACCCAAGGAATATATTTTCGTTATTAGTGTGTGCTTTTGGTGATGGTTCAGAGCTTTTTCCGTACGGATATTACACCCCTTTTATTAGTGAGTATGGAGTAACATCAGGGACAAGACAGTTTCGTGATAACTTTGTTACTGTGTCTTCGTATATCAGCCACCAATTTGACCACACTTTGGATAAGGGTAAGCGAATAAGAGAGTTTCCTATTGTAAAAGATATTGACCTGTGGCATAAAATGTTAGCCCCTATGATGATAAGAAGATGTGCTGACGAGCCGGAAGTAATGCAAGCGGTAAAAATACCTGAACCTGAGATTAAAGAGATTTGGATTACACCTTCAAAAGAACATATTGATTATTATAAGCTGTGGTTAGATGAGTTTGCCGAATGGTTTTTAGCCGAATTAAAAAAAGAGTTAGACGGCGTTCATCGTATGGACATGATTCAACTTTTGGTTCAGATGGGAAAATTACAATTTGTTTCTACGATTCCACAGTCAGAGAAAATCAAATCAGATAAGTTGGTTAATTATAACTGGAAAGGAGGTTTAACAACTAAGCAGGAGAAAGTTATCGAACTTGTATCACAGCATATTAACCAAAATCAAAAAGTTATCGTTTATTCAGAGCGCCCAGAGTTACAATATCTACTTGCTAAAGAATTTAAGAAAAGAGGTATAACAGGATTGGTTTTTACAGGCGAACAGCCAATACCACAAAGAGAAGAGATTTTAAAAGAGTTTAGAGTTAATCATGCACCGCTTTTACTCGCTACTACAACCGTAGGAGGTGTTGGCTTAAACTTGCCCGAAGCAAGAGTTGTTATCTTCGCAGATTCTAATTGGTCGCCTGCTATCGAAAATCAGGCTTTGCATAGGGTTCTACGACCCCAGCAAAAACATAAACCAATTGTTTATAAGCTGTATAATCACGGTTTTGTTGATGAATATATTTATCAGATGCAACATGCGAAGAGATGTGGAATAAATGAAGCGATAGATTGGAGGGAGCATAATTTTAATCCCTCCGAGTGGCTTACCTTTAAGGATATTGCATATAAATATCTTCGAGAGGAGGGATACCTATAAAATGATATTGGAAAACGTAAGGGGGTATATAGCATGAAAGAACTAACAGAGAAAGAGATGAAAGAGATGCTTCACGAAGCATTTAAAGAAGCACTTAACGAGTTCCCTTCTGAGAGGTTTAGCACCAGAGCCGACACTAATATGGCGTTGAGTTTATTGCAGGTTTTTTATTTTAGCATAAAACGGAGGTTGGAAATAAACGGAGATGATTAAAATAAAAGATAACCGTATCTGGTTTTACTCGGAAGATGTAAATTCTGAACTTCCTACATTAGACTTTGAACTGATAAGTGCTTATATCTGCCCATACTGCAAATCAATTTTATCAGCCTACTTCGTGGGAACTATTAATGAAAAGATATTAGAATATTACTGGAGAAACACATCACGAGAGTATCAAGTAGGCACGATAAAAGGTGGGTCTTATATCCAGCAATCGAATCACGGGGAAGACACTTACAGGGGTAAGAACTGTATATACAAAACAGCCCGGGGTAGAGGTATAGAAAATAGCTTAAAAGCTTTATGTGATTTAGGGTCTTTGCATAACACAGATATTCTTAACAACTTTGTAAAAGCAATAGAAAGTGGCGAAACGAAGGATTTAGGATTGTTAGTGGTAAACGATATGTGCCAAGCTGACGCACCAATACTTCTTTACGATATTGATAAGATATGCAGCAGTGAACAATACGAATGGAATTACGAGAAAGAGGAGCATTTAGGCGAGGAGATTAAGAAGTTAATGGAATCGTATTATAAAAGCACTCATAGCTCAGATAGGATAGAGCGTCAAGCTACGGACTTGGTCGAGGGTTCAAATCCCTCTGAGTGCGTTCCGGAATATACACGATTAGGAGGTAAAAAGAAAAAGATTAGGCTTGCACGAACACAAGCAACGTTATTTTAATCCCATAAAGCCTGTCAGTTACGGCTGGCAGGCGTGGAGAAAAGGAGGTAAAGAAAAAGAAAAATGGTAGAAGTAAGGAGGTGTAAAAGAGAAAAATGCAAGTAATAATGGGGAGAAAAACGAGAGGAGAAATAGTTTTTGAATTCAATAGTGATGAGCGAGGTATTTCGGCAGAGGTGCAAGTGTATAGAGTAACTGAAGAGGAGAAACTGGAGCATATCGCAACGGTGCGCGTGAGTGAGATACGTAATTTAGCGAGGATATTTGAATAAAAAAAGGGAGGTGTGAAGAATGGAAATAGAAGAAGGAATGAAAATAGTTGTAAGAGATAAGCGAAAGGAAAGTCTGCTGGCAGGGGGCTCGCCTGAACAACCAATAACAGATGAATACGAAGGAGGAGAATACGAAGGAGGAGAGATAACGGTCAATACAGAAATTCGAGACAATTTAGAGTATATCGGCACGCAACTGAACAGTCTTGTTGAGTTATATCAAAAGGTTCACGCAGAAGAAATACGGAGATTTGAGGAAAAACGGCGTATGGAAATATGGAAAGAGAGGAGAAAATAATGGTAGGAGGATATTTGAACACTGAAAAAAAAAGGGAGGTGGTTTAAATGTGGGTAGAGGAGTATAGACCTAAGCATTTAGACGAAGTCGCAGGACACAGTAAGTTAAAATCGGTGATACAAAAGTGCATAAAAGCAGGGGACATCCCTCATTTCTTATTTTTTGGTAAAAATGGCACAGGCAAGACTTTACTCTCGGAACTCATCGGGTATGAACTTTTAGGTTATACTTTCGATACAAACTTTATATCCGTAAATGCCAGTGATGACCGAAGCGTAGGCAAAGTTAGGGATTTGGTGTTAAATGCAATAAAACACTCAACAGTGAACGGTTACTTACGGATAATACTGCTTGATGAATGCGATGGAATGCTTGCAGATGCCCAGGAGGTGCTAAGAGGAGCTATAAACAAGTGTAACAACACAAGGTTTATCCTGACGTGCAACGATGTAACGAAAATAATAGAACCATTGCAGGACAGGTGCATGTGCTTTGAATTCAAACCATTGAAAAAAGACGACATCATAAAACGACTGATATTTATCAGGGATAACGAAAGGGTAAAAATAGAGCTTTCTGAAATAGAACGAATAGCAAAGGAATCAGGTGGGTCAATGCGGAAGGCGATAACAGAGTTAGAGAAAGTGAGCATGAGTGATAACGAAGAAGAAGCAATATTAAGGAGGTATTTGAAGAAAAAATGAAAAATGGCGATATTGAAGAAACTTATATCTTCTTGAAAGGATTAACCGAACAACTATACATGAGACGAAGAATAATACTTGAATCTCTTGCAACTCAAAAAACATTTAACCAATTAAAAGAAGAAACAGGAATCTCGGTTGGGAGCTTACATCACCATTTGCAGGAACTCTTAAAGGCAAATTTTATTTACAAAACTGATGAACGACCAGCAAAATATGGGAGAACTGGTTTCTTAGAATATCTTATATACACTATCCATCTTATTCGGGTAACAGGTGAGTGAAAGTGAAAGTCATAAAACGATGGATATTGAATAGCGAACAAGAACTCGATACGTTTATAAAACACCTTAAAGCAAAAGGATTCCACATTCAAGGAAGAGGTAACACACCCGTCTTTCTCGTAGCATTTCATTATACCGCCGATGGCACAAGGAAGTTCGATTTTCAGTTTAAAATGCTCGATTCATGGAAAGGGAAATGTGAAGTAACTTTTCATGTTGATATAGTTTTAAAACGCCATCATAAAGTATCACAGGACCCTAAGGACATGAACCGAGCATTAAAATTCATAAAATTACCGGATGAGTTTATAGAGAGAGAAAGAAATAAAGCGGAATTAGATATTGACGAGGTGTTAGAAAGAAATGACTGAAATGAGATTAGACAAGGAGAAATGGGATAAAAATGGATAAAAATAACCTCTCTATCCTTGCACGTAACAAAAAGCTACGTGAAATTATGCAACGAATCTGCACCTTACAAGAGATAACAGAGGATGAACTACAAGTATCACCGGTGATAAGGCACATTTTTGAGAGTGAGGACGTGATAGAAGCGATAGGTGAAGGGAGATATAAAGTTAATATCACGGAAGAGCAGGTGAATGAGGCTGTTAAAATTGCTGAGGATATGGAAGTAAAAGAAGAAATTGAACGAAAGAAAGACGAACTAAGGAGACAAAAAGCAGAAGAGATAGAACTCCCAGATGATTTATTTTCAATTATCGAAGGTTACGATGACATAAAGGATATATTCAAAAAATCACTCAAAGCTTCTTCTCCGGTACACCTTTTATTAGTGGGAAAACCGGGAACTGCGAAAACCCTATTCTTAATGGAGTTAGAAAGATTAGGCGGAAGATTTATACTTGGTGGAACATCAACAAAAGTAGGGATACGAGATATTTTGTTGGAAGAAGCACCAAAAATCCTTGTAATTGATGAGATAAACCAAATAAATTCGCCCCGTGAACTTTCAGCATTGCTCACGTGGATGGAATCACAACGTGTAGTAGTAGCGAAATCAGGTGATTATCGAGAAAAAAAAGGCAAAGGCTGGGTATTTGGTGCTTGTAATGATACGAGAAATCTATCTGATGCACTTCTATCACGGTTCTTGACATTTCATTTCGAGGAGTATTCAGAAGAGGAATTTATAAAAGTGTGTATTGCTATTTTAACAAAAAGAGAAGGAACGGACGAAGAATTAGCAGGATACATTGCAGTTAAATTAGCACTTAGAGGATACCGTGATGTGAGAGATGCAATAAAAGTAGCAAGGCTTTCTTCTACAAAGGAAGAAGTGGATAAGATTATTGAGACATTGGTGAAATACCAGGAGACATAACTCAGTTTCTATAGATGGCGGGGATGTCAGTGTCTCTGTTGGTTGCATTTTTCTATTATTATGTCCTTCCCCTTCATTCTCACCGATAACGAAACCTCTCTACGTTTTGCTTCTGCTTCTACCATCTTTTTGATGCTGCTACCATGATGTCCCGCCGAGCCGATACGTGCAGCATGCGTAATTCTTATTCTTTTGTAATAGTCTAATGCGTCAAACAAATCATTTAACTGCCTATACGTTCTACCTGGAACGGACTTTGTATGCTTCGGGGTTGTTTCTGTAAAAGAAACTTTTTGCTTTTTCTTCTCGTAAGACAATCCAAGTTCTCGCATCACCTTTCCTTTTGATACGGAGTCATCAATCGTAGGGTATTCAACCACAAGTTCATGCTTCTGTTTCTTCTTGTGGTGTTTCTGCGGTGTGCCACCGACGATAATAACTTCTCTGGTCTTTCTGAGCTTTTCCATTCTTCGTGTTTTCACATATTCAGCAAGTTTTTTCTTAGCTTCGCTTAGTGATGGGATGAAAACCAGACTGGCTACGATAATAAACCCAAGTCCCAGCAGCACTCCCCAGTAAAGAAGCAGGACGCCAAGTATATAGAAAAGAACACAGTAAGCGAGCATAAAACAAGTCTCGTGTTTAGTCCATTCTTCATTTCTCCGGCATTTTGGAACTCTTGCTTTATCCATCCTTCACTGTTACGAAGGGTTCCGGTTTAAGCGGTCTTTCGTAGTCATAAGACCACCTCCACCTGAGGCTTCATCGTATCATACAGCGATTTCCACTTCGCCCCCGTCTGGGTGAACCCGCTCACGACATTTTTATCAAACCATCCAATATCGTGAGGAAGACCCTCCAGTCTTCTTCCACCCGTTAGGCGTTACTTTTTGCTCCTTATGATGACGCTCCGATAGTACCCATTTGGAAACTCAACTGAGTGCGCTTTCACTTCCTTGTCCTTGTGCATTTCCGCCAATTTCTGTACTTCCGCTCTGAATTGCTCTTCTGTATCGCCGAAACGAAGCATAGGAACAGTTGAAGACTGCGACGATGCTAATGCACGACGCTGTTCCTTATACCGTTCAAGGATGCGGTCAAATCTCTTCTTCAACTCTTCCGGTTCCTCATCCCAGAACAGGGATGGGAAGAACAGATCTAGTACGTCAAACATTTATTCCTCTCACCTCTTTGTTTTTATTATTAACTTTGTTTTTATCATTTATATATATCTTTAGGAGAATATTTTCTTCCCCCACCGCTCAGTCACTTCGGGGTCACGCAACCTCCGGTGCTGGACGGGCAACTCACTTACAATAATATCAATATGTAAATATGCTCTGTATTTACCACCCTCTATCCGTCTGATAACCACGTGGCACTCCCTATCTTTCCCTATTCGCTTCCGTGCATTATATTCTTTCCTGCTGTTATCAAATGGAGAGATATGAAACCTTAAACTCTTCAGGCGTTCCAAGCATTGCTCCAAATCTTGTTTGCTTCTCCCAATATCATGTTTGTATAGCTTTGCTTTTTGCATCCTCTCCCAAATTTAATGTTAAACTATGGATGATTGCAATCCTTACAGTCTTATTCCACTTTCCCTCTACCATCTCCAACATTCTCGATTATTGACTGAATATGGAATGCAATAACACATCGCTGCTCCAATGTTAGTGGACCAGAGATTGTGAGTAAAATGTTTACGGTTGTTTCTTCTTCCATCTCAAACACCTTCTATTCCCATTTTCTCCCAATATTCACAATATTTAGCCTTCTTCTCTTCAAATTTTCTTCTTTCCTTCTCTTCTTTTTCCTTACGATTCTTCTCTGCTAACGCTTTCATATCCTCTGCTGTCTTTTCCTTATGGCACTTAACACACAAAGTTTGAAGATTATCTTCATCAAATTCCGCACCGCCTAAGCAAATAGGGACAATATGGTCGCATTGTAAGCAATCTGTAAGAGTTTGCCAATTTATTCGATATAACATTGAATTATGTTCCTTACGATACCTATCAAACTGTTCTCTTTCACCGCTCTCGGGTTCCCATTTGTAACCGCACCTTTGACAAGTGTAATTATCACGCTCGAAAATCTTGAATTTCAGTAGCGAGAAGTTATGTTTCACGAAGAACTCATAGGAGCAATCATCACAGCAATACTTTTGCCTGCCCTTTGGTAATGGAGCTCCACAATTCAAACATACTTTGACGCCTTCCTCATCCACCTTTGGGTTTATGTACGAGATGGGTATATAGCCTTTTCTTCCAAATATCATTTCTTTTTCACCCTAAAATCCTCTAAAGGCGTTACCATGCCGCCACAATAAGCGCAAAAAATCTTCCCTTTTACATGATAATTTCTCTCTACTATTTGGTATGTCAAACAATTAAATGTCCTTTTACAATTTGCACATATTACTTCTATTTGTGGCGGGGAGTAATCATACCACCCCTTTTCTTTGTTCCACTTCTTTTCTATTATTAGCATCTATTTCCACTCCTCAATATTCCTCATCCCGTATCTTAACCTTCTTTTTATCTCAGGTTCGTAGGCAGGGTTCAGAGGTAGCAGCTGAGATTGAATTGACGCCAGAAGTGATGCATGAAATTGGACTGAGTAATAGTCCTTATTTTGACATTATGGATTATAATGCTCCTAACCAAATCGGTTACAATCAAACACTCCAGGAGTATCTTGATGATATGAAGTTGATATTTGAGGAGTGCTTCAGGGTTCTGGACCAAGGCAGACGTATGTGTATTGTTATTGCAGACATCACGAGGACAAAGTGGTCTGAAGGCGAAAGAAATACAGGATACCTAATACCCCTCACGGATTTCACTACAAAAATCTGCACGTCAATAGGATTCCAGTTCTTAGGGCGAATCATCTGGCATCGGGTCATTGCACCGAAATACCAGGGGAACGCAATGGGGAGTTACCCGTACCCGCCAAACCTCTGGATAAAGCAGGAGTTTGACTATATACTCATATATAGAAAACCGGGACAGCCTGATATACCGCCTATGAAGGACCGTGTGGGAAACGAAATATCTAAGAAGGAATGGTTTGAAATGGTTAAAAGCGGGAGAGATTTGGGCAAAAGAATGGATAAAAAATTCAGGTTGGCTAAAACGTGATATTCAAGAAAAACTTGAACGGGAGGAAAAGAGGAGGTAAATGAGGATAGGTAGAGATGGCTGGTTTGTAATGCTTGGTATGTGGGTGTATCGTTTTGTGCATAATCGAATTTCTATCGAGAAGTGATGCCTGGGTTGCATGGGGTTACACAACAGCGATAGGTATAGGGGCGTTGATATTTGTTTTGGCGAAGAGAAGGAGAAGAAGAAAATGGGTACAACAAGAAAAACAATAGGAGAAGCGGCAAGGGAATGGCTATGGGAATATGCAAAGGGAACCATTGGAATACCATTCTCATCGAGTTTTGGCTGATTAGGGTCGTGTGCTATTGAAATTTCACCCCATTTGACTATCCCATCCTTGCTGTCCCTGAATTTATATAGCGATCCCATCTTCAGCTTTCACCTCCCCTTTTTCTAAGTATTCTTTTGCAAACTACACAATCAACGTTCCCCAATCCCAATTTCGTCTCTTCCCACATGAAGACTGGCTTACCGCATAGGGTCTTACTTGGGTCTACTTCATTATCCACCGCATGATACAACCCACCTTTCTTCTCCCTTGAATACATAACGCTAATACGGTCTTCAAGTATAGCCCGCATCTCTTGAGTCACGTTTCCACCTCCTCGCCTAACTTTACCACGATGCAGTATCCATTATGCTCATCAAGTTGTAAATCTTTGCGTAGCCCCTCTTCACTGATAGGTCTACCAAGGATGTTTTCTGGTTTATCAACGTAGATAGCAAGTCCATTTTTATCCTTCTTTATTATTTTTCGGCTATGGACACGCTTACCACAGATAAATTTCATAACATTTGGTTGAATTTTGGGTTCGAGTAACCTCTTTATCCAATAAGGTGATAACGCTTTTAATTCCTCCTTTTTATCACCGCAAACAATTGCATCAAAGTAGGGTTTCCGTATGCGAGATACCTGAATTTTATAAGGTAATTCTTCGCTCATTTGCCAAAATCCTCCTCTACCAATTTTTCTTCTATAAGATAGATAAGCATTTTAGTCCAACGGTGTAATTGTTGTAATTACTCGTTTGTAGTTCCCGGTACTCTACCTCTTTTATTTTCATACATACCCCCCTATGTCATTATCCCAAAAGACACGATGCATCTTCAATTTGGAAATTAAGATTCTTTCATCTACGAGGATGAACGTCTTTCCGAGGACTTTCGCAATATGTTTGTCTTTGTCAGCCCTTTGCTTATTATGCACTTTTACGGTTTCCATTTTATACCTCCTCGTATTTCTTCTGCCATTTTCATCTATCGCTCATACCTCTTCTTCTCCCTTCTTCTCTTCTCCCCCCTCTTTCTCTCCACCTTCCGCTTTTTCCCCCCTCGCTCGTCTGAAAACCCCCCCAAACTTCTTCCCATCATCATCCTCTCCAATAAACCAAATTGGTTCATCCCCCGGCTTGAAGCCTAGCTCATTTTTTACCCATGCAGGGACCCACATGGGTATTTGGGGTTTTTTCCCCGGCTTTTCGGGTTTGCTCTGCACTACCTTCATCTTTTTTCTCCCTCCTTTTTTTCGCTTTTTTATATCGCTTTTTATCGCTTTTATGCGTGTATAAATATAAGTATATAAAATGTATATAAAAAGGTTTTCGGTTTTTGTTTTTTAGCAGCCCAATTGATTACTCTTCAAGAATTAACCACCCCCACAAAGATTCGTCCTCGGTCCCTGAAGCAACTTTTAATCGAAACTTCCCTTTTGTCAATCCATTCTTTATGAGGGTATCAACAGGGAGGTGGTTTATTCGGTGCTTTTTATAAAGATGCTTTTTTACTTTCACATCCCTTAACCTTATTGGTATTTTTATTTTTTTCATATTTCTTTCTCCAAAAGGTTTAAAACAAACTGTTCTGCATCATTGCGTTTTAAATCCGCTTCCCAAATAAAAACGGGTTGCCAGTTGCGTTGTCTATAATATTCCTTTCTATAGGTTAAAGTTGTTCGTTCAGATAATTTTAATTTGAAATTAAGCAAAGGTGAATGCCAATAGTCCCCCATTATCTCTATACAAATCTTTTTCCCACCAGTTCCAATAAAATCCGGATAAAGTTTTCCTATCTGGAATTGTTTATTACCAACATACCGAAATGGTAAATTGTATTTATTACATATTGTTTGGAATATCCGTTCTGGTTCAGACATTATTTGGTGTTCACGCTGCCTTTCTATTTTCTCCAATAGGTCTTTTGGGTCATTATTGTCAAAAAGTATCTTCCGCTCTAATTTCTCAATCCGAGATGATTGTTTTTCTGGCAAACATAAGGTATTTTTAAAATTCCGGTGCAGGGCTAAAAGTGTACTTAACTGCACATAAAGCGTATCTTCATTGTTCATATTAAAGTGCCCCTCTGTATTTACTATAGCCCCACATGATAGGCATATACGCACCTTTGTTAGCTTAAGTTTTCCATTTTTGATTATACATGCCCGCCGCATTTCACCACCACACTTGCAATAATATTTTCCCATATTGCAGTATTTGACATCAAACTATTTAAAGGCGTGGTTAGCGAGGTTTATTAAAGTGCGCACAAGCCTTCTTTTCCCATTCTGTCCTGTTTGCTCTATAAAAGCAGAGCTTAGCGGAGGGAGTAACGATTAAAAGGACGAATTTACGATAAAAAAGCTGAATTTTTACGTCATATAATATGTATTATATGAAGTGTCGCTTTCATTTTTTAAATATTCTTCACGATAAATTTTTATAGACATAAAACAATTCATCTTCCAGAGGGGAAAACAATGCCCGTTTCAGAAGGAGTAGGAGATAGCCGAGTAGGCTTGAAGGATACAGAGATATGCCGCTTACCGAAAGCTACGGAAGGGCAAGTTCTTATTCGTGGTACAGAGAAGTGGGAAGCAGGAGATGCCGAGCCACTAAGTGATTATTACGACGTGAAAGTTATTGGTGCGATCGAAGGCATCACATGTCTCGATTACGTAAGTGGAGGGCTGGTTCTGTTCGGCGATTACGATGGGCATGTACTTAAGAGTGATACTTCTTCAATCAATATACTTGAACTCGAGGATATTGGTCCCGTTGGCACAAATGAAATATATTCGATTATCTATCTTGAAAATGATATCTGTCTTTGCTCAGAATATGACGGAAACATTCACCGAAGTACAGATCGAGGTGAAACATGGACTTTCGTGCAGAATATAGGCAAACAGCGAATACCACTTTTATATATAGGAAACGGACGAGTTCTCGCAGGGTCACAGGATATTATTAATAGCAATAAATACTTATCATTCTACTTTTCAGATGATTATGGTCAGTCATTCACAAATTCTAGTAGGTTTTTGAGGACGCCAAATTCTCCATATACCTTATTGCATCTCGAAGGCGATCTTTGTGTTACCGTAGTCGATGGTGGAATCTATATAACTGAAGATGGCGGAGAATATTGGGATTATTATGATTCGTTTCCATACGGTTCTGGTGTGGATATGATTTCAGGGTTCAGTCTCGGGAATGGATATGCTTTAATGTATGCAAGTGATCTGCACATCTACTACACGTACTACTTAGCCGAGCCTTTTGAGATATATGACTTGGGATTAGCCCACAACTTTGTCTTGCATAAGAAGACAGCATTATCATTCTACTTTGAAAACCGATTAGAAAAACTTAAAGAGGAGGAGGGAAAAGTCTGGATTCGTCCAACTGGAACTGGAGATTGGACGGAACTGGGGGATATTCCTGTGGGTTCACAGTTATCTCTCACCGCGTATAGCCTCGGTCTTTTCTTTTACGGTGGATGGGTGAAATAACATGCCAGAAAGCGAAGGTGTAGGTGATAGAAGAGTAGGCTTAAAAGATGGTGAAATATTACGGTTACCTAAAGCTACCGAGGGGCAGGTGTTGAAGCGAGGCGAGAAGGAATGGAGAGCAGGTGAATTGTAAACCATGCCCGTTTCAGAAGGAGTAGGAGATAGCCGAGTAGGCTTGAAGGATACAGAGATATGCCGCTTGCCGAAAGCTACGGAAGGGCAAGTTCTTATTCGTGGTACAGAGAAGTGGGAAGCAGGAGATGACTGTGCGTATTTCGAGCAGGTAGTGCCGGTAGGCAATAACTTGAGAAAGACACTAACGAATAGTGTAGAGGATAAAGTGTTTCTTGATGCTGTTGCTGCACAGAACCTGATATCAAATGACGATACGAAAGTCAAGAAGGTTTCGCTTCATGTATTTGGTGTTGCAGTAAATGATTATGCCGGCGCTAATGCTCTTGATTGCACCACTGAGACTCATAACCAGTGGCAAGCTAAACTTGGAGCTGGCTCTTACCAAGATCTGGAGCCAAATGGACAGATGAACGATAACGACTGGCTATGTGCAGTAGAAGGTGCAGCACATGATTTTCACTTTCTCTTTAACATAACATCCCTTATGACGGATATAGACGGCGCGTTGAGTCTGCAGCTCAAGGACGGCAGAAGCAAAGAGTCGTCTCTTATCGTAACGCTTTCTATCGCACTTAGAATCTTATGGAGGATATGAATGAGAAGCTGACAAATCTTATGGAAACTGTAAAATGGATCCATTATTCTTTCCCCTACAATCGGGAGTAGGAAAAAAAACAGGATGCACGGTAGTGAACGGAGGATTTGAAACAGGTGATATAGCGGGCTGGAATTCGTTTGGTCCCGTTTATGTTATTCAAGATGGCTATGAAGGGCAGTATTATGCACGGATGGAGGGTGACGATGTATTTACAGCGTGGTTATGGCAGGTGATTGAAGCAGATTGCAGAAATCATACGCTTTCTTTTCAATACCGTACGTGTCCTCACGAATTGGTGCACGCTGTGATAGTAGAAATGAACGGTGAAGACTGCGTTTCGGAATACGTTCCCCACAACCAGCCAAACTGGACACTCTTTGAACTTGAAATACCTGCGACTTGCGCGGGACCACCAACTGAGATTAAATTCTGGGTCTTCGGTTCGCAAACAGAGGAGTGGAAAAATTGGATGGACATTGACGATGTGAAAATGAAATGACATGTGTATTTCAAAAAATCCGAATCAAAGAATGAGAAGGTAAATGGATACTGATTTAATAGGATGGAAAACGGAAGGGAGAGAGAATTCCGCAATAGAGGATATAAGATAAAACATGGGAGGGACTTCACGACAGAATTAGCGAAGGCGAGAAAAGTCGCTCGCTGTTGAGCACCGCACACTATCGTCTAAGGATGTTAAGCACATCGGACTGAAATCCATCATCTCAAACCAGATACTACGGAAATACAGCCGGAATAAGAACATCAAACACGTGCGTAATGTCAATTTAATTGTGCCCAATCAGGGAATAAAGGTTGATAAGACAAAGCGAGAGATTCGTATCCCTTGCCTCAATTTCTCGTTCCCATACCGCTTCCCCAATAACTTCACCAAAATCAACCAAATAGAGATAAGCGAAGAGTACATATTCATAGCGGCAACGGTCCCTGAAGAACCGCAGATGGAGACGGATAAGTGGATAGGTATTGACCTGAACACGACCGGACATGTGGCGGTTGTAGCGAAGTTGGATAATAAGTATAAAAACATCAGGAGGTGGTTGCAAAAGAGAGGGAATCATCAAAGAGTTATTGGTAAATACCCACAACCTATAAATGAAGTACTTTTACATGACTATATTAAAAACAAAACATTCCGTAATCCAAGAGATATGTGTAATAAGTTCTTAATAATGAAATAACAAATATACATATATGACTGGATACAGCTATTCCGTGCCGTATATAAAGAAAGTAATAAGCGGATTATTAATAGTAGGTGGAGCATTTTTGTTGCTAGAGCATCTCTTTCAGTTCTCGGGGATGGATATTGAGCTAATAGGGCACGAATACGTAGGAATCGGGATGATTCTGGCGGGTTTTCTACTGAGCATTAAGTGGAAGCAGCTACCCACAGT
>Ga0190286_1000183_pt1 | contig 30295 bp, 27 predicted proteins | sample 48691834_MG_FD_183241 | JGI IMG/M metagenome (GOLD analysis project Ga0190286, IMG submission 183241) | Hydrothermal vent microbial mat bacterial communities from Southern Trench, Guaymas Basin, Mexico - 4869-18-3-4_MG | ecosystem: Environmental > Aquatic > Marine > Hydrothermal vents >... | reverse complement strand
TCAGATGCCCCGACGGGGCATGAAGAGGTGTCCCGTAGGGACACTGGAAAGTAGCCCGGTGCTTCAGCGCCGGGTTCCTCAATCCACTCTAACCCTGTCTGAGAGTCCCGGAGGGACGACAGAATACTAGCGACGCCCGCGGTGTTACGTGTGTCCCAGTGTAAGCCCTCTGGGAGAGGGCTGGGGTGAGGGACTTCCGGATAAACGGTGAGGAACAAATTCGCGCAGCACGCCTGTCGAGGAGCCTCAATGCATCGTCTGATTGTCCGATGTCTTTTTTTGTTGATCTTCAGTGCAGCATCGACTCAGGCCTTCGCGTGGGAGTTCGCTCTCAACGGGGAGGCCGAGTGGCGCTACATTTATTGGACGCGCACCGGCACGAACGACATATTCGGACCAATGGACGGCGACGTGTACCTGGGCATAAACCATTTGAAGACTTTCCCCACCACATCTACCTCAAATCGAGGGTCGGGCCTCTTTGGTGTGCTTGCCGGCGAGAATCGCTATGGCGCGGACATGAGCCGCAATGATTTTAGAATGACCCTTTTCCCCAGGATCAAGGTCAACAGAGCGATTCAGATCAGCGCCGGAGTCAACTTGACTTCCTTGGGAATATGGTCCGACGGCGAGCCGTTCGATAGTAGCGCAAACACCAATGTCGGGTACATCAATTCACTTTATGTTCCGGTCCAGGACAGACCCGCGGCCACAAACGTGCCAAATTCATACGTCACACTTCAATGGCTCAGAATTGATGTTATAGCTCCGGCATTCGACATTACTATGGGTTACAGGACAAGCAAATTAGGGATGGGCCTGTGGAAACATGAGAGCAACAGGGCCTCCGCCACACTGGCAATCGGCGTTCGTTACGGACCTTTGAGGTTCGGTCTCGGGGCCAACTATGGAAGTGATCGAAGCGATTGGTCGTTGGGAGAAGCTACTTCACGCAACGAGGGTCTAAACTCGATGCAACGGAGGGAGGAGGGCCGCGAGTCAACACCCGCCTCCTTTGGCACAATTGACTACAATAGTGGACCTATGGCGGTGGAGCTGGCTCTCATTTCCTACTACGAGCCGAGCACACAGGTACCGGACGCCCGAGGCGCGGTGCTCGCTGTCAATCAAACTCCCACCGAAGAAGTGTTCAGATACAAATATTCGCTCGCGGCCAAGTACTTTGATGGGACGTTCTTCTTCAACGGAGAAGTGGACTGGTTCAACCGTCTTAGTTTCGGCAGAGGCACAGCCCTGGATTCCGGCCTTGTCCAGGAAAACATCGACGGTAGTGCATGGGTTTACGGAGTGGAGGTCGGGGGACTTGCCGGTCCGGCCAAGATAACGCTGAATTACGTTCGAGCCACCGGTGACGATCCGAGCACTCGCAAGACCAGTGAGGATGCCGCGGACAGCCAGGACGGACTCAGTTCCGGTTACATGAAGGATTGGGGTTACCTGATGTACTACATGTACGGAACAGGGGACGGGTGGGATGCCGCGGGACTCGGCCAACCCACCAACTTCCATCATGTCGGCGCACGGCTCGACTACGCCCTGGCGTCTAACTTGAATGTTGCCGGGGTCTACTCGTTCGCGTGGCGAGACCAACCCAACGCTTACAGGCTGGGAGGAAATTATCAGCTGGGCATCCAGCCGTGGACAAACAACGATATATTGGGATCTCAAAGTGGCACAGGGGTTGGTCGGGCAGTGCCGGATCACGCCAGGAACATAGGCTGGGAGGTCGACTTGGCGCTTGAGTGGAAGCTGCTGGAGAATCTCACCTGGAGTTCCACCTTCGCTCTCTGGCAACCGGGCACCTGGTGGTCCCATGGGTTTCCGAACACGGCCGCTATCTATCGCACCGGCACCGTGCCTAATGCAAACCCCAACGACGCCGCAGGGGAAGCTAGGGCCGTCATAGGTTCGGGACGACACATAGATCCACTTTTTGCTGTGGAGAGCAAGGTCCTAATAACATTCTAGACTTATGAATACAGTCGAGCTTGGTAGATAGCGGCAGACAGATCCGGGCGCCACCGCCGGCTTGCCCGGCAGTGCACGGACGGGCAGTAGGTCCGTACTCTGCCAAGGCATTGTTTGAAACAGTTTACTGGCGAACATCACTCAACTATTCACCTATGCTCGGCTCGATCAGAAAGGCGTCTGAAATAGTGGCACAAGCCCCACAATGGCTATTGCAAGTCTGGTCTGCGTGATATCCGGCATGAAGAGGTCCCGCGTTCTGCTCGGGATACAATGACAGCTTCCGAAATCATTGGAAGTGCCTGAAGTCCCTCCCTCGTAAGTGCAGGCCTATCACACGGCCCAGAAACTGCTTGACACTAAGTTCTAGCCGTGATATCAGAATTCTATTGCTGGAAAAGTTAGGAATCGAGGAGGGGTCGCTTGGAATTCCCAAGCGCCTGAGGCTATTTATTCGTGCTGGTTCTTAGGAGGGTGTGATTGTGAAAAGATTTCTCGTTCTTGTGATCGTGCTCAGTCTTTGGGTGCCCACGTCCGTTTGCGCCCAGAGTGCATTTTCTGACGTTCTTCCCCTGTGGCCGTCCGATGAGTCCGTGTCCGCGGCACTCGGGGGAGTAGAAGTCGACTTGGGCATGTACCTTTGGACGACCGCCCTGGAAGGGACGGTCGGGGTTAGAGGGCGCACGGCTACAGTGGACGTTGGCTTCGACGAGATGTTGAAAATGCTCAAGATGGGGTTCTTTGGCTTCTGTCAGGTAAGAAAGGATAATTTCGCTCTTGTGTCCGACATTTTGTACTCGAAACTTAGCGATGACTCGATGCCGAACCCGCTGCTGCGAATTGACACCACGACTACTCTAACTACGGGAGACCTGGTGTTCAGCTACCGAGTCGCGAACAGACCGGAATCAATCGAATTCTTTGCCGGCGCCAGATACATGTCAATGACTGCCGATCTTGACATTTCATCACCAATGCCCTTGCCCTTGCTCAATCGACAGCTTGGAGGCAAACAAGGCTGGTTCGATCCGGTAGTGGGAACCAGGCTTAGACTCGACTTGAGCCCAAAAGTGGCTCTAACACTTAGAGGGGACATCGGAGGATTCGGCGTGTCTTCAGAACTCCTGTGGCAGGCCATCGTCACATTTGACTACCGCATGAGGGACAACATGTCCATGAGAATCGGGTATCGGATTCTGGACTACGATTACACGAATGATGGGTTTACCTTTGATGCAGCACTCAGCGGGCTGGGCTTGGCATTGGGTATCACCTTCTAGGCCATCGAGATAGGCTTCTGTAATATCACCTAAGACTCCAGCGCCGCCCGTACTGATACCGCTTTGCAATTTAACAAGTAACATCTCGGGGCCTACAATGGGGGAGGTTGTACGGTTCACGGTGAACCGCTACGAGTCACTGCTCATGAGGGCAGTCGGTTTGGGGCGCCGCGACACAATCTCGGCTGAAAGGGCAAAGTGGATAAGAAGAAGGACAAAGGCCGTCGTATCTGGTTCAGGCTGGCGCTTTTCGTGTTGCCGATTCTTGTATCGGTATACTTCAGGCTTGTGGATCTGACATCCAAGAAGATATTCCTCAATCAAGAGTATGAGGAGCACGTATGGAAGAAGCGATCCTTCTCGGCCGTGACTTTCCACGGGATCATGCTCTTTCCTCTGTACTACGCCCGTCGCTACCACGCGCTGATCATGGTGAGCCGGTCATGGGACGGCGATCTGATAGAGCGATGCCTTCACCGATGGGGCTACGACACGACCAGGGGATCCTCTTCCCGTGGAGGAAAGGAAGCCCTTGCCGAAATGATCGAGATCCTCAAGGAAAAGGACTGGAACGCGGCCTTGGCCGTGGACGCCCCTCGCGGACCCGCCAGGAAAGCGAAGATCGGGACGGTCGTCCTCGCACGGGAGACCGGCCGGCCCGTGGTCCCTCTTGTGAGCTGGGCCACCCGGAAGATTCAGTTCAGTTCCTGGGACAGCATGATCTTGCCCCTCCCTTTCAGCACCATCGTCCTGGCATTCGGAAAGCCTCTTGAGGTACCCAAAGGGCTGGAAAGGGAAGATTACGAAATGATCAGGCGAGAAATAGAAGATGAATTGAATCGGGTTACGAATCAGGCCCAGGATGAGGTCAGGGCTTTGCTGGAGCGGAAAAAAACCTGACTCCCGATCCTGTTTCGCCATTTAACAAGTAAAATATCGGGGCCTACGATGGGAGTACCCTGTCCGAGGCGAAGCCCCGGACCAGCAAACAACGGAAAAGATTTTCATACTTCGTTGTGCCTTTGTTTCTAGGCATGTAAGTTGGTATCATGCAGCGGTCTGTTTCTTTCTGTACGCCCTCCTTCTGTCCGCTTCCCCAAGAAATCGTTTTCGCAGGCGCACACTCATGGGCGTGATTTCCAGGTACTCATCATCCCCGATAATCTCCAACCCTCGCTCAATACTGATTTCCGATGCAGGAGTGAGATGTATGGCATCGTCCGCTCCTGCTGCACGCATATTGGTCAGCTGCTTGCCCTTGACAGGATTCACCGTCATGTCGCCGCCCTTGGATGAATTGCCAATGATCATGCCTTCGTATACTTCGGTTCCCGGACCAATGTAAAGGGTTCCTCGTTCCTGAAGATTGTTCAGGGAAAACGCGGAAGCCTTGCCCGATACCTTGGAAATCATTGAGCCCACCGATCGTTTGGGTATTTCACCCACGTGGGGTCTGAATCCGAGCACGCGGGAATACATGACCCCCTCCCCTCTGGTATCAACAACGAGGTCATTGCGATAGCCCAGAAGACCTCTCGTCGGGATTTCAAAGAGCATTCTCTTCTGGTTCCCGGAACTCTCCATGCTAATCAGAAGGCCCTTCCGGGCCCCGATTTTGTCAATCACGGCTCCGGCGTACATTTCCGGTACTTGAACGGTCACCTGTTCAAAAGGCTCCAATGTGCAGCCGTCCATTTCCTTCACGATTACCTGAGGCTGCGAGACCTGGACCTCATACCCCTCCCTCCGCATGTTTTCCAGCAGTATCGCGATGTGCAGTTCACCTCTTCCGTACACGGTGTATACATCGGGCATGAAGTGGATTCTCAAACCGACATTGACCTCCAACTCCTTTTCAAGTCGTTCGCGAAGCTGTTTGTTGGTTACATATTTTCCATCACGGCCGGCAAAGGGGGAGCTATTGACCAAGAACATCAAGTTTATGGTAGGCTCGTCCACGGTAATGGCAGGTAGAGCCTGCTGGTCGGCACTCTCACACAGCGTCTCTCCAATATCAATATTCGAGAAGCCGCACACCATAACAATATCACCGGCAGAAGCCTCTTCAACAGCGAGCCTGTCCAATCCGCTGATCGTAAACAGCTTTGTCACCCTGCCGGTTGCCGACTCTCCGCTGAGCTTCTTGAGACAGAGCGTGCTTCCGGCCTTCAGGGTTCCCTCGTATATCCTCCCGATGGCCAGGCGACCAAGAAAATTGTCGTACCCCAGATTAAAAACCTGTAGGCGCAGCGGTACATCAGTGCGTGCCGGGGCCGGCTGAACCTCTGAAATGATTGCCTCCAAAAGGGGGGTCAGGTCACTAGACTCATCGCTCAGATGCGCTTTCGCGATCCCATCCTTTCCTATGGCATATATGGTGGTAAAATCGAGCTGTTCGTCGTTTGCTCCCAGGTCGCAGAAAAGCTCAAATACCTGTTCCTGAGCCAGGTCGGGATCAGCCGCGGATTTATCGATTTTATTGATGATAACCAGGGGCTTCAGGCCGAGCTCCAAAGACTTGCTCAGGACAAACCTGGTCTGGGGCATGGGGCCTTCTTGCGCGTCAACCACCAACAGCACACTGTCAATGGATCGCAGGACTCGCTCCACTTCCGAGCCGAAGTCCGCGTGTCCAGGAGTATCAACGATGTTGATTTTCGTTCCTTTGTAGAAGACAGAAGCGTTCTTGGAATAGATGGTTATTCCTCGCTCCTTCTCCAGGGTATCTGAATCCATCGTGACGTTCTCATCATGGACCATGCCGGTCTGTTTCATGATAGCGTCGGTCAGGGTCGTCTTCCCATGATCTACGTGGGCAATGATCGCTATATTCCGAATTTCCATGTGTAGGTTCCGTCTCCCGTCCTCTCATTGAAATCAGGCCTCCGGCAAGAACCGTGGCCCGGATCCACCGTAATCGGTCGGATCTCTGTTCGGTTCACTCATTGTTCCTTTGACTTGATGGACATGAGGCAGGCGAGCCACCACGATCAAGAGGAGTCGATGATCACCGCATCCCAGTATAGTCGTAATCCGGATCTGTGTAAACAGCTCTGATTCGTGCCGATCCTCATGCCGCACCGCTCAGTTGAACGGAATGGAGATGGGGTGCTTGGGGCATAGGCGTTAACTTAAGACTCCAGACCCGATTTTTCGCTTCGTCATTCCGGCGGAAGCCGGAATCCAGTTCTTCATCCGGTAAGCCTGGACCCCGGCGCCTGCTCCGGATCCCGGATCGTAGTCCGGGACAGGCTCTGATCCGGGGTTCGCCGGGGTGACGATGAAGAGACTGATGCATCTGGGATGCCTCTGTTGCCGGATTTTGACCGTTCTTTGTTCTAAGTTAACGCGTATGCCCCCTGCACCTCCGGTCAAGGGACGGGGGAGGAGTCCCCTCTCCCTTGGCGGGAGAGGGCTAGGGTGAGGGGGTCTTCACACTTCGTTTCACCCGCAATCCAGTGCTCGATTCGCAAATTGTACTCTATTCCCACCGTACGTGACAGAAAAGCGCGGCACGCAAAGGACTTTCATATTTCGTTGTCGCTTTCTTGCGAGGATAGTTGGAATAACAGGACGAGCGCTGACCGTGCATGCGGCAGCGCATGGCTTCCAAATTGCCGTCAACTTCTCTAGAGAGGCTCATGGAGCGGTCCTTTCTTCTTCAAGGCTTGTCAGCCTTGACATTCTCGATGTGATGAGTAGTCTGTGGCCTTCCTATAACTGATTGGGTTGATTGTGGAGGGTCTATGTTCCGAGCAGATCCCGGTCCTGGTGATGACGTTGAAGCCTGGTGCACACGTTGCCGCATGAACCTGAATCATCGGGTGATCGCGATGGTAGGAAATGAAATTAAGAGGGTCACCTGCCTCACTTGCGGCAGCGACCACAAATACTATCCCCCCAAGGGGATCAAAAAGAAACAGGATTCCGCGGCTCCCTCGAAGGGGTCCTCCCGCGCGCGTACGCCAAAAACCAAGGCAGCGCGAAGCGTTGCCGCCAAAGGGGAGTGGTCCACGGTCATGGACGAGATGCCTGACGCCGCGGTCCCGCGTTCCTATCGAATCTCAGACGCTTATGACGCGGCCGACTACATTGAGCACCCGGTTTTCGGTACAGGAATGGTATTGAGCATCGTTGGCACAGGAAAAATTGAGGTGATTTTCAGAGAAGGGCGTAAGGTCCTCATATTCAAAAAGAGTACCCCAAAATAACGGTAGCCCCGCCGCATGCGTAGCCCCTACGGCCGGGACCCACGACTTTGCGGACATTTTCATGCTTCGTTGTGCCTTTGTTTCTAGGCATGAGCGTTGGTATTACGCTTGCCATGCGATTTGGACTCAGTCGCCGCCTGCTTGGAGCGCGCGATTGTGTGCCCATCTTTCGAGCTTCTTTATTTGTTCCTGCATAGTGGTAGACAGCGGTACAATGCCCTCCAGGCATATATAGAGGTCTTCTTGCTTCACACCGCGATTCGCGCTGTAAGCCCTGAACAGGGCGCTGGCAACGCCGACTTCCATCTCCGCGCCGTTGAATCCGTTGGTTATCTTGACCAACGGAGGATAGTCGAACAGGTTCAGGGGGATGTTCTTTCGGGATAGATGGATACGGATAATCTCTTCCCGTTCCTGTTCCGAGGGTAGTTCCACATAGAACAGCTCATCAAAACGACCTTTTCGCAGCATCTCCGGGGGCAACAGCTCGATCTGGTTAGCGGTCGCGCCGATAAAAACCGGCGATGTCTTTTCCTGCATCCAGGTGAGAAAGCCGGCCAGAACCCTCGACGCGGATCCACCCAGGCTCTTTTGGGCCGCGTTGGCAATTCCTGCTTCGATCTCATCAATCCACAGAATGCACGGAGCGGTCGCTTCTGAGGTCTTAATGACCTTTCTGAGGCATTCTTCGGGGGAGCCCAGTATCCCGTCGTAGAGCTTCCCCATGTCAAGCCGAAGCAGAGGAACCTCCCAAAACGCGGAGATCGCCTTTATGCAGAGACTCTTTCCACACCCACTGATACCCATCATGAGCACGCCCTTGGGCAGGTCGAGTCCGAATTCACGCGCCTTTTTGGAGAAGATATCCTTGCGCATCCGAAGCCATTTCTTGAGAGTGGCGAAGCCGCCGAGGTCATCAAAGTCGATATCATGTGTCACGAGTTCCAGCAGCCCGCTCTTTCTTACTATCTGTCTCTTCTCTGCGAACAACAGATCGATTTCGTGGCGAGTAATTTCCTGTCGCCCGGACACCGATTTTCTGAAGGCATGTTGAACCTGTTGACTGGTAAGCCCTGCGCCGGCCTTCACGAACAGATCTTTCACGTCCTGAGTCAATGATTGGTTTAGAGCGTCTTTGTTCTTTTCCAGGGCCACTACTTGGGCCAGAATCCGTTCAATTTCCTCCGCGCCGGGCAGCGGAACATCTACCAGGACAATATCATTATCGATTTCCGGCGGGATCGACATCAAGGGTGACACCATGAAAACCGTTTTGTAGTTGTTCTCAATTATCTTGGCCACATCCTTGAGCCTTCGGATCACCGGTGGATTCTCGTTGAGAAACACATGAATGTCATTAAGAATCAGAAACGCGGTCTCCTGTATCTGTATGAACCAATCCAAAGCGTCCATGATCGCAGGGCTGCTGACCACCGATTCGTCATTCAGTGTCACTCCTGTCGTGCACGACCAGACATAGACCCTCGGAGGGTTACGGAACATCGTCGACGCCAAGGTATTGATCTCAGTCTCGATACGCCGGTCCTCGTCCGTAAGCAGATAGATCAGGGAGGTCTTGGCCACCACCATGTCTCGTAGGATTGAGATCAGTGACTGGGCTTCTTGAGGGGCTGCTTGCTGGGCTGCTTGCTCTGGCATTGTGCTTCCCTTTGGATAGATCAATTGTTCCGGAACGCATGGAAGGCAGGACAACGACTCGCAGGATTTGTACGGACGGAACGTGGCAGGCGCCGCGGCTTGCCGGAGGGAAAGCAAACCCTGGTGGACTGCCTTCTTTCCATCCATGTGCAAATGGAGTCGTTGAAGAAGGGCCCGTCCCAATACGCTCCACATTAATTGGTACCATCCGGAACAATGAATTGTCAAGGGCGCTCTCGCGTAACCCCTCAGTTTTCGGGGGCTTCGAAGGTGAGGGCAGACACATAGAGCCTGTCCCGGACTCCGACCCGGGGAAAGTGTATCAAAACCTGAAAACACAACCAAATCGTGCCACGATCTGTGCATGGCGCAGCCATGCGTACGGCGCGCCGCATGCTGCGCCCTCTTGCCATTCGTTGAACGCAGAAACGCGGTCGTTCCCGTCGCCCCCCGAATGACTGAGGAGTTACCTGCAAGCCGCGAATTTGCTTGACAACCACTCAGTTTTCCTTTTTAATACAACGCGTTAACATGTAGATTTATATCATCTGATTGATTCTTGGGGCGGCTTTGCCTCCATTGTAGCGGGCAAGAGCGGCGCTGACGGTATAGAGGCAGTCAGGTATGGCCGTCGGTGCTCCCAAGAGGGCTGTTCGGTTGGTTCTTAGGAGGATCTTATGGTCTGGGCGCGTTCTCGGTCGGCATCCACCGCTATCATGGCGGTTATCCTCGTTTCGGTTCTTGTGGGTGTCGCTTCGTCCCAAGGACTTCCCCAATCACCGTACAGCGCACCATCTGTGGTGAGGGGGGGCGGGCTCGACCTTGCTCCATCCAATCCCCTGGGGTTGCCGAGTGCTATAGGGCCCCGGAGTTCCGACTCAATTCTTCTGACTCCGCAGTTGTTCCAGGGCATTGTTCCACAGATCCCCAATCTACAGGTCGGGTACCTGTACAGCTTCGGCAAGACCGTGAAATCGGGTCGCCTGACAACGGACTTTCTGCTGCCGATCAGCCTCAGCAGGGACTCGACGGCGTTTGGAGAAGCGCACGGAGAATTCCAGGATTTCTGGAAGACTGTGCAGGGAGAGGCGAACAACAGGGTTGATCTATCCTTTGGCGGCGGTGTTAGGACTATTCGTGGTGACAATACGCTGCTGGGAGTCAATGGATTCTTCGACACCACAAGATTGGGTGGGCAATGGTATTCTTCGGGCAGCGTGGGATTCGAGATGGCGGCTTTGCTTCCCGGCAATGACGCGTTGGATCTCAACTTCAACTGGTACGGGAATCTCTTCAACAGCAATGTGCTTGCCAACGCGTTCAGGCGGGGGCCCTCGAACTTTGATTTTGAAGCTGGGTACTCTCGCGAATTATACAACGGAGGCCCTGACCTACGCCTGAATGTGACGGGGTATAAGTTCAGCGCTGGAACAGGTGTCTATGGTGTCAGAGGCGGCGCAGAACTCAAGACTCGTGACGGCATGTTCTCGGTCAAGTATGAGGCAGGTGATGATAGGGTCAACGGCACGTACCATACGGTAGGCGGATTCGTGAATGTGGGCCTTCAGCTAGAGAATCTCCTGAGTGGACAAAGTCCCTTCGCTGCCCCGGAGCCGATTTTCCAGAGTCCGCGAAATCTTACAGCCATGTTGACTCGCAAAGTAAAGAGGAGCTTCTTCCAGCCGGTATCCATGATCGTCTCCCGCGCCGGCAGGGTCACACGTATGTGTCTGAACGGACCGGAGGTATGGGCACATAGTGGAATTCGGTTTCAGGGGGCTGTCCCCGACCTGTCCGGGTTTACGACGGTCCGCATTTTATGGGATGGCGTAGTACCCGACCCGGCGAGGAAGGAGGTTACATTCGAGATGTTTGACGGTGTAAGTTGGTATTTTGAAGGTGGTAAGGGTGGGATTGATATGACCGAAGCTGAAGGAGCAGTCGTGTTGGCACTCGAGTGGAGGCATACCGATGGACGTAATAGAATACGTTACCACGAGGATGATAGTCATGCCGCTCTAGTGTTATCGGCCAGTGGTTACGTCTGCTTCGAGTTTTATTGAGAAACTCTCCAAGCCGCTCCATTCTTATGTCTCGGGACGGCTCTTGCTCACAAAGCCGGAGAGTTTAGATGAATTCCGGGGACACCTTACTTAATTGTAGACCAAAATGTCTTGGGGGCGGCCGAGTTAGAGCGTGTCTGCCAGTGCGGCAAAGAGGGCCGGTCATGATTCATCTGTCCCGGAGGTTCGCGGAATCTGTTTGCACCTCTGAAGGCGACCGGGCCTGTCGATAAGCTCGCATAGGCGCCAACGAGCATGTCGATGGTGCTAGCGGTCTCCGCCTGGACCTATCACCGTATCCTCAAGATCTCCCGAACCATCGTTGAGATGGAAAGCGCCCCAGACATCGCATCAGCCCACGCCTCCGAAGCCATGCAATACATTACGCCGGCAAGACGGATGAAATGAAGGAAGCCGAAAAGCAGAATTAAGTATGGTGTCCCCAGAATTTGATGGTAACCCAATTCTCAGCATTGACATTGACTGATCACCCGACGAATGTGTATATTCATATTCTGTTGAAAAGGCGTTCCCGCGTAGACGAATGCTACGGGGAAGGGTCTTGAGCGCTTCATCCGGCGCGTTGATGTCGAAGACACGGTCAACGATCTAGTGCGGTTCCAAGGCCTTCGGAAATGGAAGACACGCCGCATAGTTCAGGTTCAACGCCTCGCACGAGTCTACCAAGCATAGCCATGAATTCCGAACCAAATTTGAAAGTCTTCCTCAACCCGAAGTCGGTTGCCGTTATCGGGGCGAGCCAGCGGCCCGTGTCCTGGGGTTCGTTCATAATGAGAGGACTTCTTTCTGCGGGCTTTCCGGGTAAGATCTATCCGGTGAACCGCAACTCAGGAGTGGTCTACGATATCCCTACCGTGAACGACGTTTCAGAAATCAAAGAGCCGGTTGACCTTGCCATCCTCATCGTCCCGGACAACTCTGTTGAAGAGGCCGTTGCCGCGTGCGGTCGGCATGGGGTCGGGGGAGTCACTATCGTGTCGGCAGGCTTTGGAGAGATCTCCGAACGGGGAAAGGAGAGAGAGAATTCCCTGGCCCGACTTGCCCGCGGCTCCGGAATGCGAATTCTGGGACCGAACGTGAGCGGCACGTTCAACTTCCATTCAGCATTCAATGCATCCCCTTGCACGCCCGAACTCTCAACCCCGACCTCTCTCGCCGCTGTTTGCCAAGGCGGGTATGCCATCTACGACCTTCTTGCCTCCGGTTCCTATCGCGGTATGGGGGTAGGTCAGTTCATCCACACCGGGAACGAGTGCGACCTCACTGTGACGGACTTTCTGGAACATTTCGGCGGTGATTCGCAAATCGAGGGTATTCTCGTGTACGTCGAAGGAATCCGCGACGGAAAACGTTTCATGGAAATTGCCCGGGAAGTGACCGCGAGGAAACCTGTCGTTCTTTACAAGGCAGGACAATCCACCGCGAGCGCACGCGCGGCTCAGAGCCATACCGGAGCACTTGCCGGTAAAAAGGGGATATACGAGGGGCTCTTCCGTCAGGTGGGCATCGTTGTCTCGCCGACCATGGAGCTTCTGCTTCCGCTGGCGCATGCGTTGGTGGAGCGCCCTCGCTTGCGGGGCGCCAGGATTGGTGTTGTCACGATGGGTGGATCATGGGGGGTGGCGCTCACAGACTCCCTTGAAGCCGCAGGACTATTGGTCCCTGAATTCAGCCCAAAGCTCCGAAAGGCGCTCGGTTCCACGGGCCTACCTGTGAGGGCCTCAACACGTAACCCGGTCGATTGGGGTGCGTCAGGGCTGTTCGGGTCCGTCGACATCCTCCTGGGCATTGCCCGTGAGGTCCTCGAATCGGGTGAAGTGGACGCCCTCGTTGTGCATGGGTTTGGTCGCCCCGGACTCCATGATGAAGAAACCTCGGCCGACATGAAGCTTTTCCTGGGAATTGAGAAGCAGATGATGGAGGGAGTTCAATCCCTGGAAAAGGAAATCGGGATACCGGTCCTCATCGGCAGCCACCACAGTGCATGGGAAAGTCAAGCCGTATTCGACTTGAACAAACAAGGGATTCGAATTTATAACCGTCTAGATGAAATCGCACAGATGCTCTCCCTTATGGCTGAACGCGGCAGGAGAAAGTGAGCTCCGTGCTGAGATCACAATGACATCGTAGAGAAGCCACCAATTACCGCACGGTTGTAGATCGCTTCCTTAGCATGCTAGATGCCCAGGTAAGCTTCCTTGACGTGGTTGTTGTTCAGGAATTCCGGGCCTGTGCCCGACATGGTAATCCTGCCGTTCTCCAGCAGATACGCGCGATCGCACGTGGTCAGGGTCTGCTTCACGTTTTGCTCAACCAGGAGCACGGTAACGCCTTCTTTGTTTACTCGTTCCACGATCTTGAAAATCTCCATTACCAGAATCGGCGCCAATCCCAGGGACGGTTCATCGAACATGAGCAGCTTGGGTCGAGACATCAATCCCCGTCCGACCGCGAGCATTTGTTGTTCGCCTCCGGACAGGGTCCCGGCCGCCTGGGTGCGTCTTTCCCGGAGCTTTGGGAAGAGATCGTAAACCCAAGCCATAGTATCACTCCGCTTGGCCTTTGCCTCCGGCCCCAGCGACCCCAAGATCAGGTTTTCTTCCACGCTCATTTCAGCGAAGAGGCGCCTGCCCTCCGGCACGTGGGCCAACCCCAGTCCTATGATCTCGTGCGAAGGTATCTCGTGAAGTCTGTGTCCCTGATAGGTTATTGAGCCCTTGGCCGGTCTCAGCAAGGACGAGATGGTCTTCAACGTAGTGGACTTCCCCGCGCCGTTGGGGCCGATCAGAACTACGATCTCCCCTTCTCCCACCTCGAAGGAAACATCCCAGAGGACCTGTAGATCGCTGTAAAACACGTCAATGTGCTCAACTTTGAGCATTGTCATACTCTCCTAGGTACGCGGCTATCACTTCCGGATCGCGCGCCACTTCCTTGGGCGTGCCCTCGGCAATGACCGCCCCGTGATTGATGGCGAGGATTCTGTCCGAGATGGCCGTTATGACCTTCATTATGTGTTCCACTATGATTATGGTGACGCCGGAGATTAGAGTTTGAAAAGAGACTTCCATCTGTTGTTCCGGTTAACCTTCCATGCGCAATCCAAGCTTTGGACGGATACTCTTACGGGGGTGTGGGAAAAATCAGCGGCACGGGCCGGCAAGATTATTTCTTCCACGCGGGTACCGGGAAAACGTATGCCTTCGTGGCCACGCTCTTGGGCCAAACTGTCTCCTGTTTACCCTTTTGCCACTGGACCAGATAGGTGGGTAACGAGTTTTGTTGTTTCTTCTTACCGTAAGAGATGAACTTGACCGGACCGAATGCGGTCATCATGTCGGTCTTGGTCAGGGCTTCTTTCATTGCTGCCGGGGTGAGTTCCTTGGCTCGTTTCAGGGCGTCCGCGATCACAAAGAGCGCGGAATACGCCTCCGCGCCATGATATTCAGTAGGAGTGTCATATTTCTTTACGTACTTGTCATAGTATTCCTTTGCCCCGGGGTATGGAACATTGGGAGTCCAAAGCGTCGCGGAAAACACATTCTCCGCGGCCTCTCCCGCGTTCTTGGCAAACTCTGGGAGAGTAAACCCGGCCGCGCCGCCCACGAACAGGCTGGGATTGAAATCCAACTCTTTGGATTGGCGCATCAGGAGGGCCGCGTCCATGACATAGGACATCATGTACACCAGGTCGGGCTTGGCGGCCTTCACCTTGACCAGCAAGGGCTTGAAATCAAGCGCGCCGGACTCGTACCCCTCCTTCATCAGCACCTTGATGCCCATCTTGTCGCATAGCTTGGCAAACTTCTTGGACCCGGACTGACCGAAGAGGCTGGTCTCGTAAAGAATCGCTACTGTTTTGGGTTTCGCCACTTGTTCGAGGAAACCGGAAAGACCCTTCGGATACTCGCTCACAGGGGGATTGAGCCTGAACACATAATCCCAGCCCTGTTCGGTGATCTTGTCCGCTGATCCCGTGTTCACCAGGAACGGGACCTTGCGCTGCTGCGCGACCGCGCACATAGCATAAGTAACGGAAGAGGAGTAACCTCCTCCGACTATCACGACCTTGTCCCGGGAAATGAGCTTTTCAATTGCAGATCGGCCCACATCAGGTTTGGAAGTATCATCCTCTATTATGAGTTCAATGGCACGTCCGTTGACTCCACCGGCCGCGTTGACTTCCTCCAGCGCCATGAGAAAAGAATTCCTCTCTATTTCACCGAACTTGGCCTGCTTGCCACTCAGCGGAAGAACGACTCCCACCTTGATCGGCCCGTCTTTCAACTCCGGACCCGGTCCGCAGCCTGAGCCGAACAGAGCAGCAGCGAGAGTAGCCGTCAGCAAGAAAGAAATCCTTTTCATTGTTAACTCCTTGCGCCCATGCTTCAGAAAGGTGGTTCGGGAAGCGCCTTCGACAAAGCACATTAACTACTCCCGGTCTTTTCTGTCAAGAAAGAACAAGGATTCCAAGGAAAGCCTCGTTCCGGGAAAGAACCGCATGATACCAATGCGTTTTCAAAGAGGGAACATATGGCTGAAGTCCGGAAGGGAGAAATCCCCCCTGCCCCCCTTTGAAAAAGGGGGGTTGGGGGGGATTTTCAGACTCGGTCCCTCACCTGCACACTGTACTTCTTTGAACGCAACCTGGTATGAGGACACGCGGCATCCTTTTTGCAAAGGAACCGCTTGAAAAAGGCATCCGGTTTACAGTAGAACAGTGAGAGCCTCTCCGCAGCTCTCTTGAAAACCCGGGGCAGGACGGAACCCGTGCAAATGACGAAACGCAAAAAAATCTGTTTCTTGTGGATTATCCTGGTTCTCGCGGGGTTGTCCTTTCCCGGCCACGGAATGTCCGCTCAGCCAATGGGACTTGAGAATCGGCTCACACAGTGCGCAGCGGTCATGAGAGAGATCATGGAAGCGCCGGACGGAAGCATACCCTCCGACCTGTTGCGCAAGAGCCGAGCTATCATAATATTACCGTCCGTGATCAAGGCCGGATTCGGACTTGGAGGGCATTACGGAAAAGGCATAGTGCTGCGTCGCGATCCCGCTACAGGCAGATGGGGTCCACCCGCGTTCATGAGGCTGCTCGGGGGGAGTGTCGGCTGGCAGGTCGGCGTGCAATCCACTGACATGGTCCTGTTGGTAATGAACGACGTCAGTCTGCGCAGCCTTTTCAGAGACAAATTCACGCTCGGGGTGGACGGCTCTGTTGCGGTGGGTCCGGTCGGAAGGGACGCGTCCGCGGCCACGGATCTTGGCCTGTCAGCGGGAATCCTATCCTATTCCAGGGCAAAGGGTATCTTTGCCGGAGTGTCTATCAAAGGAAGTATGCTCGAAGTGGACTGGGACGCCAACGAATCCTATTACGGGTCGGATCTGTCCATAATCGACATCTTCTTCAACGCCAAAGGGACCGTTTCACCCGCGGCAAAGAAGCTCATAAGACTTCTGAACCGATACGGTTCAAAGCGAAAACGCTAATGGGGCCCGGTCCCCCGAGTAGGGGCCACGCATGCGTCGCCCTCTTGAATAGTCGGTTCAAGCCGGAACTCGAAAGATTTCTGAGCGCATCGATTTTTGTATGAAAATGTCCTTTTTCTGGGAATGCCGGGCCGAGACTTGGCTTCCAGACCGCGAACAACCATGAATCCCCGGCGGATCTTCAGAACCCGACGAGCTTTCCGCGGAACCTCAATCACCGAATGAACCGATCTATGGACAATACTGCACGTGAGGAAGTTCAAATAGACGGCTACTATCCCGGGGTGCTGGGACAGGTCACCCGGGTTCATGCCGTGTATTACCACGACTATTGGGGCTTTGACATCTCTTTTGAGACCCAGGTGGGCAAAGAGCTCTCCCAATTCATGATCGACTTCCAGGAAAACAGAGACGTATTCCGGTCAGCCATTGTCAACAATGAATTCGCGGGCGCAGTCGCTATTGACGGCAGCCTCTCGGAAACCGAAGGCGCTCGGCTGAGATGGTTCATCGTAGACCCAAAGTTCCAGGGCCTGGGAATCGGACACAAGTTGATCAGGGCTGCTCTGGATTTCTGCAAACAAGCCAACCACAACAGAATCTTCCTCTGGACCTTTGAAGGCCTCGACCCTGCCCGCCGACTCTACGAACGTGAAGGCTTCCAACTCATTGAAGAAAACCGGCTGGACCAGTGGGGATCAACTATCACGGAACAGAAATTTGAACTGGGCCTGTAAATCCCGGCTTCTTTTTCTGAGTGAAAATTTGCCGGATGTCATCCTGTTGGGTCAGCCTATAGCAGTTCTCGGAAGTTTTCACGGAATGAACCGGGGGCTCTCTTTTGCAAAAGACCGCCCCCGGACCCCCGCAGAAAACTCCTATCGAAACGGCCTTCGTTCGCAGGCTCACTGGGCCGCATAGGGCGTAGCATGTGCGGGTCAATCCGAGAGTGGGTTTGGGCTTCGAGGAATGCTACGGTTTCTCAGCTTTTCATGGAAAAAGCTGGGAAACCGTACCACCCATCGCATCAAGAAATACGAAGACCGTATGCGCCTTTGGGTTCTTGTCTAAGCCCGAAGACCATCGTTTAATTTTGAGAACTACTATAGACGGCGTCGGCTGGACGGTCCTCGGTCGAAATAACTCGGAAATCCAAGTGGCCGGTATTTGGCGTTCTGTTCGCTTGGCCTGAGCATTCCTCTTGCCCGGAATCACTAGATCGTCCCTTCCGGCCGGCAATTTTGCCGGATTCCCCTTAGGTGAAAAACATGCTTGACAGTGCTTGAACAATGCCCTAGAATCCCGACTGAACGGTCGGTCACCCTGGGGCGGCGACATGCCAAGAGATACTTTCAACAGAATCTCCGAGGAAAAAAGAGAAAGAGTGCTGCGTCAAGCAGCGTGGCTCTTCGCGGAAAAGGGGTTCGCTCAGGCTGATATGGCCGCGCTCGCGAGTCGTGCAGGTGTGTCCAAGGGCTCGCTCTATGATTACTTCGATAACAAGGAAGCCCTGTACCTTCACGTGTGTCGGGACGGACTGCAACGCTCTCGCAAGGCGGTCTACGGTGAAATCAATCCTGAATGGGACCTGTATAGACAAGTGAAGCACATCTTCAGGCGTGGAGCGGCCTTTGCTCAGTCGCATCCCGAGTATGTGGCTCTGTACCTGAACTTTGCTTCCGCAGGCATGGGGCATTTCGCGGAACAGCTGTCGCTCGAAGTGGAAAGGTACACAGCAAGTCACTTGAAGAAGCTGATCAGAGACGGCATTGACAAGGGGCTGATCCGCCCGGACATTGACGTCAACTTGACCGCGTTTCACATCAACAGTTTGTACATAATTTTCCTGGGTTCATTGGTCTCGCGTCATTTCCGGATTCGGATCAAGGAGTATCTGGAAATCAACGGCGAGCCCACAGGTAAGGCAATCGAAAGGCACATGGAGCAGACCATTGCTTTGATCGAGAACTTCTTGCGGCCGACCGACAGTGGGTCGTAAGACAGGTATAGTACCACGCATTGAAAATGGGGCCTACGGCTGGACCCCCCCTAACCCTCCCCCTGCCCCTCCCTTGACGGGAGGGGCAGGGGGAGGGTGATCTTGATACCGAATATCAATGCGCATCACTATAGCAGGACAGTCAAGACCACTTGGAAAAACCGGAGGTAAGAATGGGGAACACCACGGGCGGCGCCATCATCGCCAGGATGCTCAAGGAAGAGGGTGTCGAGAAAGTCTTCGGCATCGTTGACGGCACCTATCTGAGAATGATTGCGGGTTTCAAGGATCTTGGGATCGAGATCATCACCCCTCGTCACGAAGCGAACGCCGCGCACATGGCAGGGGCGTACGCGCGTTTGACCGGCAAGTTGGGCGTGTGCATGGCCAGCAATGGGCCGGGCGTGGCCAACATCTTGCCGGGAGTGGCCGTGGAGAACGGTGAGGGCAACCGGGTTTTGCTGATCACCAGTTCTCGGCGGTCGGGAATCACGTACCCGGATCGCGGCGGGACCTATCAGTGTTTCGATCAAGTGGGGGTCATCGGAGCCATGTCCAAATGGTCACGCTCGGTGGGCTCTTTTGACCGCATCCCGGAGCTTCTGCGTCGCGCGTTGTGCAAGTGTTGGCTGGGGCGTCCTGGTGTGGTTCACTTGGATGTGCCTGAAAACCTGATAAACGGTGAATGCCCGGGTGTTCCCATACTCAAGCCTGAGCAGTATCGCCGGGTTGAGCCGATTCGGCCTTCTCCGGATCAGGTGGTCGAGGCGGCCCGAATGTTGGCCGCGGCCCGGATGCCCTTGATTCATGCGGGCACAGGCATCATTCACGCGGGAGCGTTTGAAGAGCTTGCTCGTTTGGCGGATCTGCTCCACGCGCCTGTGACCACCTCATGGAGCGCTCGCGGCGTGTTGCCCGAGACCTCGGATCTGGCTTGGCCCATGATCCACGTCAAAGCGGTCAATCATGTTCGCAATGAAGCCGACCTGGTGCTCTGTCTCGGGTCGGAGCTCGGTGAAACCGACTGGTGGGGCAAGGCGCCCTATTGGGCCAAGCCCGAGGATCAGAAGCTGATTCAGGTGGACATCGACGAAGAGAAGCTCGGCCGGAACAGACCTGCGGACTTAAATATCCTGGCCGACGTCAAGGTCTTTATGACGGCATTGGCAGATCAGCTGGAGAGTATGAAGAGCAGCATGCCCATAGAGGCCCGCCGCTCCGCGACTGCCAAGCTGGCCAAGGAGATTCAAAAGGACCGGACCAAGCTTGATGAGAAGCTGAGTGACACCTCGGCTCCTATGGTGACCAGCCATGTGGGCAAGATCTGCGGTGAGGTTTTTGATGATGATGCAGTGGTCATCTTTGACGGCGGAAACACCGCGGTGTGGGGGAACTTTTTCCACGAGATGCGCGTTCCCAACACCCAGTTGGGCACGCACCATTTCGGGCATCTGGGCGCCGGCGTAGGACAGGCCCTGGGCGCGGCTGTGGCCAGGCCTGATAAGCAGGTATATTGCATCATCGGAGACGGCGCGATGGGGTTCAATCCCCAGGAGATCGAAACCGCTGTGCGCAACGGACTGAAGGTTATCTTCCTCGTATGCTGCGACAAGCAGTGGGGTATGGTCAAGATGAGTATGAGTATAGCCCTCAAACCGCTCAAGACCATTATCAAGAAATCGCTCAGTCCCGAGGAAACCATCAACACGGAGTTGGGCGAGATCGAGTTCGACAAATTGGCGGAAGCCATGGGCGCACACGGAGAACGGGTAGCAGACCCCGCTGATCTCAAGTCCGCGATCGAGCGTTGTATAGCTTCAGGCAAGTGTTCAGTAATACATGTTGATGTGGACCCGATCAAGCACTTGTGGGCTCCCGGACTAATGCACTTCAAGTCCATGCACCAGGAACCAAAGGGGAAATAATATGGATCCCGCGGCCATTGATCAAATAACGCTCAATTTCAATAAGCAGACCCTGTTGGTCCTCAACGGGATCATCGGGTTGATGATGTTCGGCATGGCCCTGGACATAAAGCTTGAAGACTTCAAGCGTGTCATCCGGTCTCCCAAGGCGCCTGCCATAGGCCTGGTGGCGCAGTTCATTCTGTTGCCCGCCTTGACTTACGTGCTCACACTCATCATCAATCCCGCGCCGTCAATCGCGTTGGGAATGATACTTGTCAGCGCTTGCCCTGGTGGCAATCTGTCCAACATTATCACGTACCTTGCCAGGGGCAACGCTGCGGTATCGGTAAGTATGACAGCGGTCTCAACTGCTGCGGCCGTATTCATGACACCTGCAAACCTGGCGCTCTGGGGCTCGCTCAATCCGGCCACAGCGCCTATCCTTCGCCAGGTCAGTCTGAGTCCGTTTGATGTTTTTCTCACTATCTTCATGATATTGGGGATTCCATTGGCGCTTGGGCTGACTGTGTCTCACCTCTGGCCCAAACTGGTTGAGAGAATCCGCGGGCCTTTCAAGATATTTGCCATAATCGTGTTCTGCTGTTTTGTGGCAGGCGCACTTGGAGCCAACTGGCGGATTTTCCTGGAGGTGATAGGCCTGATAGTATTTGCGGTGTTCATTCACAACACTCTGGCTTTGAGCCTCGGATACTGCTCGGGACGGCTCGCCGGATTGGAAACCCGAGACGTTCGCGCGGTGGCTGTCGAAGTCGGCATTCAGAATTCAGCGCTGGCGTTGGTCCTGATTTTCGACTTCTTCAACGGGCTCGGAGGAATGGCAATCATCGCGGGCTGGTGGGGGATCTGGCACATCATTGCCGGCCTTACTCTAGCCTTTTTCTGGTCACGACGACCGCCGAACCAGGTCCAAGAAGGGAAAGAATGACGCAAACTAAAGAAAGTGGCCCTCAGTCGGTGCTCGTAACCGGCGCGGGCGGTTACATCGGCAGACAGGTGGTGGAGGCCCTGGCCAAAGACAGACGGGGAATTCAGACCATAGTGGCGTCCGATGTCAGGCATCCCGGGGCTGATGAGCTTCTTGAGGGCGTGGAGTATGTCAGCTGCGACATTCGCGAGCCGGAGTTGGCCGAGACACTCACGCGCTTTAGCGTAAACACTGTGGTGCATCTGGCCGCAGTTGTCACCCCGGGCCGCAAATCGGACCGGGAATTTGAATACTCGGTAGATGTTCTGGGCACTCGGAATGTCCTGAGCAGCTGCCTTGAATGCGGAGTTCGCGAGATCATAATCTCCAGCAGCGGAGCGGCCTACGGTTATCACGCGGACAATCCTGAATGGCTGGACGAGAATGACGAGCTCCGGGGCAATGTGGAGTTCGCTTACTCCGATCACAAACGTCAGGTGGAAGAGATGCTGGCCCAATGGCGGCAGGACCATCCGGAGCTTGAACAATTGATCTTCCGCCCCGGGACCGTCCTGGGCGCGACCACTGACAACCAGATCACGGCGCTGTTCGACGGCCGCTTTGTCATGGGCCTCAGGGGCTCGGATATCCCGTTTGTGCTGATCTGGGATCAGGACGTGGTAGGCGGCCTCATCAAAGGTATTCATGAAAACAGCGCGGGCATTTTCAACATGGCCGGCAACGGCGCGTTGACCATGAAAGAGATGGCGGCTATGATGAAGAAGCCATATCTGCCCTTGCCTGTGGGACTTGTCAAAGGCGCGCTGTGGGTTCTGAAACGCCTGTCCCTGACCCAGTACGGTCCTGAGCAGGTCAATTTCCTGCGGTATCGGCCGGTTCTGAGCAATCGACGGCTCAAGGAGGAATTCGGGTACATCCCGCGCAAGACCACACGGCAGGTCTTCGAATATTTCCTGGAGGCGAGACAAAGTGGCCCCTAGAAGAGACTTTCGTGACAAGACAGTGGTCATCACCGGAGCTGCCGGAGGCATTGGCGCAGCGTTTTCCCGCTGCTTCGCCCGGGCCGGAGCCAGGCTGGGATTGCTGGACCTGGAATCGGACGCCTTGCGGTCGCTTGAAAAGGAACTGGCCGAGAACGGCGTGGAATGCCTTGCTGCGGCCGGCGACGTTACGGAGGAGGATCAGTGCATCGACGCAATGAATACACTGATCAAGCGCTTCGGCGGGATCGACGTGTTGATAAACAATGCAGGGATCACACATCGTAGCGCGTTTTCCGACACCGACACGGAAGTCTTTCATCGCGTGATGGATGTGAACTTCTTTGGCTCACTATACTGCACGAAGGCGGCTCTGGACAGCCTGATCGAGCGGAAGGGCCTCATAATCGTCACAAGTTCCGCGGCCGGGTTTTCGCCCCTTTACGGTCGGACCGGATACTCTGCCAGCAAGCACGCGCTCCACGGGCTTTTCGATTCGCTCAGGACCGAACTCAGGAGCGCAGGCGTGGGCGTAATGATTGTGTGTCCCGGGTTCACGGCCACCGGGATCAGCACCTCGGCCCTGGACCGCGACGGTACAGTCACCAGTCACCCGCAGTCCACAGTCGGGCGAGTATCCCAGCCCGAGGAAGTGGCCGAGGCGGTCCTTAGAGCGGCTGCTCGCGACAAACGTCTTCTGGTCCTGTCAACAGTGGGCCGCGTGACCAGACTCCTCAACAAGCTGTTTCCCGCTCTTCACGAACGGATAATGGAGCGTTCGCTGAGCTCGGAACTGGAACGATAGGCCCCGGGATCTTCTCCGCCCTTTCCGAAACCAAGTACGCCTCTTCCTAAGGGCTTGTCACGAAATAACGTTGGCATTCTCCTGTAGGGGCGGACCTATGTGTCCGCCCTTTCCGCGTATGCACCCCTGCATTGGGGCAGACACGCAGGTCTGCCCCTACAATTGCCACAGCAATCTGTTGCAAGGGTTATTTTGTGACAGACCCTAAGTACTCCAATTCGTAAGTTCGGTCGCGGATTCCGTCTGCTCTTGATCAGCACAGAGGCTGGTCGGGAAAGGGCCCGCAGAAGGGCAAACCGTCATTGCGAGAGCGTAAGCCCGAAGCAATCTCCATGGTCGGCAAGAGAGAGATTGCTTCGCGGCGCTCGCAATGACACGTTTATACTGATTGCCAAGAGTAATTTCCGATTACTCAGAGCATCCGTCATGTGGGGCAGGCTTTCCAGCCTGCCGTTCGGTCAGAACTTTTGGAAACTGCTATAAGTTTCGTGGGGCCTTTTTCTTGCACGGCGGCTGGTCGGATTGTTAAAAGGAAGGCACGCGGGTTCGGAAATTGACAGATCGCTGAATACGAATTAAGATGTTGGATAATGATCGATTTCTCGGCAGGTTGGTAGAGAAAAGACACATGAATGACAGCGGTAACCGTATGGACAACCAAAATGGGGTCGGAAGGAACCTCCCCTATGGGGAACGCATTCCCTATGCGGGGTTGAACGGGTACAATGTTTACGACGGCGCCTATGGCCCGGAAGACGACCCTGGTATCTCCTGGTCTCGTTATGTCCAAGCCGTACTGTATAGGAAATGGATCGTAATAGGCGTGTTCGTTCTGGCCGTAGTGGCAGGCGTCTATCACGCTTACAGTATCAAGCCGCTTTACCGTTCCGAAGCGACGATTGAAATTCAGAAGGCGGGTCCGATTTCGACCGGCGTACCCTTTGCGCTTGCCTTTTACGGCCATTTCGATCTCTATTTTCAGACCCAGATCCAAAACTTGAAGAACACAAAAATAGCGGATCAATTCCTGACCCGGATAGACCAATTATCACGGCAAGGTGGCACAGAGGACGTTACCGGCTCTGACGAGGGTGATCCGTCTTCCACAAACAAGGACCATCCGGAAGAGGAAAGGAGAAGAAACGCGCTGATAGGGTCGGTGCTCGGTCGTATCAACGTCACTCCGATCGAGCGCACGCAGTTGATATACGTATCTATGACGGATGGTGATCCGAAGCGTGCAAAGCAGATGCTCGGGATCTACCTTGAAGTATTCAAGGAAGAAGATAAACGCAAACGAAATGAATTTGCCGCTCAACTGAGATCCTGGCTGCGCGAGGAACTGGAAGAGAGTGAGAAAAAGCTTAGAAAATCCGAACAAGACCTCTTGAATTTCTCTGCCAAGCATGGCGTGGTATTTCTTGAGGGCAATCCGGACCAGGCCGATACTTTCTTGGAGAAAGCGAGCAGAGACTATTATCAATCCAAGGATGACAGGCTCCAACTTGAATCACTGGAGCACGGAAAGCAGAAGTTGTTGCCCGCCCGAGCAAACCATGAGTACCTGACCACTTTGAAAAGCCAGCTGGCCGAGCTCAAGTCGGAATACACAGCGAAGAAGGCGGTTTATTCCCCTACCTATTTCAAGATGGTGCTTCTGGAAAGCCGAATCAGCTCATTGTCCAATGCCGTGTCCGAGATTGAGCAGAGCACGAAGTCTGAATCATTGGAAGTCGCCCGCAAAAGGGAAGCAGTGGCGGAACAGGCTTATGAACGGAGCAAAAAGAAGGCCATGGAAATGAGTCCGCTGGCCGTCCAGTACCAGATACTCAGGCAAATAGTGGAAGCCAACGGCAAGATGTATGTGAAGCTGCTCCAAAAGTACAAACAGGCCCAATTGGACCACCAGATTATGGGACACAACCTTGTGATTGCCAATGCCCCCAGTTTGCCGATCGCTCCAATCAACCTGAAAACACGCCGGATTATTTTGACGGCTGTGATTCTGGGATTGCTGGGAGGCATTGGGATCGCCGTCGCCGTGGAAACTTTCGACAGGACGGTTCGCTCGACGACCGAAATTGAGCGGAAGCTGCACGTCCCGGTTCTTGGCTTCGTGCCCAAGGTGCATCCAGGGAGGTCGATAGGTAGGGGGGACACGAGTCCTGCGAGAGACGAATTTATGCCGTTCCGCTTGCCCTGGTCTGAGTTGGCCGATTCCATAAGAGTCATCCAGAACACGGCAGAGGCATTGATGGCGGACCAATCCACTTCCACAATTTGTGTTTCCAGTGCTCTCCCACGTGAGGGCAAGACTTTTGTCTCAGTCTCAATGGCCACCGCCATGGCGTGTGACCACAAAAAGGTTCTTTTGATTGAAGGCGACATGAGGCGGCCGCGGCTGCAGGATCTGTTTGGGAAGGAAAGGGGAGGCCCGGGACTGAGCGATTTGTTGAAAGGGAACGTTGCCGGCCTGGATCAAGTGATTCGGAGATCCCACATTCCGGGTCTGTTCTACATTCCCGCGGGGATGGCCGCGGACAATCCCGTAAGCCTCCTCAAATCACAGGGAATGCGAAAAACCCTTGAAGTGTGTAGGGGAAAATTTGATTTCGTATTCGTAGACGCTCCTCCTGTGGTAGGGATGGCCGATGCCGGCATTCTCTCACGGTACTCCGACGGACTCATACTCGTCACCAAACAGGGTCACACACCGATGGAAGTGCTCCGCCAAGCACAGGAATCGGTGATGGTGGGACAGGAGGTGCGTCTACTGGGGATAGTGCTCAACATGGTCTACCGGGAGGCTAACGAATACGACTATTATGCTTCTCGATACGGGTACCGGTACGACTACCGCAGAGACCGCACCTGATGCCGCTTCGCCATTTATAGCCGTTGCTAAAAGTAGATTCCGATTGGGTGTCGGGTACCCCAGCCGGCTCGGAGTCCCGAAGGGACGACACATAGCGACGCGTAATGGTTCTGTCGTCCCTTCGGGACTCAGGTGTTCTGCAATGGCCCTTACCTGGCGATGAATCGCCGGGCGTAACCGTTCACCGCGAACCGTACAAGCTCCCGGAATTACGTATGGGGGAGGTTTGGAGGGGGAGATGAGTCGCCCCCTACATTCTCACCGGGCGCAGAACCACTTCAAGCCCGGTGAACCATTGCCGCCGGGCTATATTCTGACGCCCCTTCAGGGCTACGGTCTTTCGAGAAAGAAGCGAGAAAGAAGGGGCACGCTAATGAGTCAATCCGTGAAGTGCAGGTCAGTGTAGGGGTCAGGCTTGACATATTTGCATTTTTTCCAGGTCTTCTCGTACCCTCTCAAGTTCTGCCCCCGGACGGGGATCCGTTTCCGCACGTTTGCGCAGACGATTGATCGCTTGACTCCTTCCTCCAACAGATCGTAGAAACGAATCCGGCCCGGCTCGTCAAAGAAGATATCCTGGCCACCGTTCCCACGTAGCATAACATGATAGACAGCGCCCGAATAGTGAATGCGTGCTCTCCGTGCCATTCTCAGCAGTCTAAAACCTCAAATCCAAATATGTCAAGCCTGACCCCATGGTCAATCCAACCAGTTTTTGGAACGTTCCAGAGCTTTTTTCCAACCGGATATCAATTTGTCAATTCCGCTCTGATCAGCTTGAGGATTGAAGCACCGGTCTTCCTGCCACATTTGGGTGATGTGATCTTGATCCTTCCACACACCAACGGCCAGTCCAGCCAGAAATGCAGCACCCATGGCAGTGGTTTCAATAACTTTTGGTCTGCTGACATCTAATTGCAGAATATCCGCCTGGAATTGACAAAGGAAGTTGTTGGCAGTGGCCCCGCCATCAACTCTTAACACCTTTAGTGGCGCATTGGTGTCTTGCTCCATGCATTTCAACAGATCATAAGACTGATAAGCAATGGCTTCCAATGCCGCCCTGACGATATGCGCTTTGCCGGTATCCCTGTTCAGTCCGATCATCAAACCCCTGGCATAAGAATCCCAGTGCGGGGCTCCAAGACCTACAAAAGCCGGTACAACATACAAACCGCCTGTGTCTTGAACGGATGGTGCTATCGCTTCTGTGTCTGACGCATCCTTAAACAATTCCAATTTGTCTCTCAGCCATTGGATCAGAGCTCCTCCCATAAATACGGAACCTTCGAGGGCGTAGGTGACTTCATCTCCAATTTTCCAGGCAATAGTGGTCAGTAATCCATGATCCGACAGCTTGGGCGTTGTTCCGGAGTTGATGAGCATAAAACAACCCGTCCCATAGGTATTCTTCGCCATACCTTTTTCATAACATGCGTGCCCGAACAAAGAGGCCTGCTGATCACCCGCCACTCCGGAGATGGGAACTTCAACACCCCAATCCGAAGCATCCGTATAACCGACAATTTCGCTACTGCCCTTTACTTCCGGTAACGTCTCTATTGGAGTCCCCAAGCGGTCCAAAATTTCCTGATCCCAGCAGTTTTCAAATATATTGTAAACCAGTGTCCGAGAAGCATTTGAAACATCCGTGACATGCTTTTCTCCGCCTGTCAGCTTCCAAATCAACCATGTATCAACTGTACCGAACAACAACTTGCCCTGATCTGCCAGTTTCCTAGTTTCATCCCAGTTTTTCAACATCCAGTGCATCTTAGTCCCGGAGAAGTAGGAATCGGTTACCAACCCGGTTCTATTGCGAATGACTTTATCAAATCCCTCCTCAATCAACTCCTTACAGAAATCTGCAGTTCTTCGACACTGCCAGACGATTGCCTGCCCAATGGACTTACCGGTTTCCTTGTCCCAGGCAATCACCGTTTCCCTTTGATTGGCAATACCAATAGCTGTAACAGACTCCATTTTTAGTCCGGCTTTGACCAGGGCTCTTTCGATGGTGGCTTTTTGGGACAACCATATCTCCTCCGGATCCTGTTCAACCCAACCAGATTGCGGGAAAAAGGAATCAAAAACCTGATTTGCCGACGCTAGAATATTTGCATTTTCATCAAATAGTACGGTTCTGGAACTGCTGGTTCCCTGGTCTAATGCCATTATCACTTTTTTCATGCGCTCTCTCTGGAATAGGTTTGTATTGTTGGTAACTATCCACCATCTTCTGGGCTATCCCCTTAACCGGAATCATTCCGCGATCTCACGAATTCCGGTTGTTTTGACTCAGGAACCAGCTTTCGGATGGGTCTCCATCCCCGAATCCGTGTCGCTGCGTTTCCGAAAATGGTCCGGCGAACCGAATTCCTACCTTGTTGCCAGATCAGTGGCCCATTTTCCTGGATTCGAGCATACCACTCCCTCGACTCCCCGGTCTAACGAAACCTTGAGCGTGTGCCTTAACCCAAACGCGGCCCGATAGTGATGAGCCAACGGAAACGCAGAAGCCACATGAACTTGCCACCCCCTAGCCTGGACAGGGGTCATCCATTAAAAGGCCCTCTGTCAAGGGAAAAGTACTCCTATGCGAGGAAACCGGGAGTTTCCTTGCTGAGGGTTTGTCAGGTACGGTACAGTTTCCGGTACTGCTCTTCTTCACCTTTGCCGAGTTTTCGACGCCTGGTGTCGGTTGATCTTTTCCTCACCGCACCAGTCATCCATCAGGTTCTAGGCTTGGCCCAGGGGGCCGCGCCCCTTCCGCACTTGGCGGACCAGAAAATCTTCGGTTCCATGCCGTGTCCAAGGTGTGTTGGGACAGATCTTATGGTTTATTGCCAACCCATTAGTGGCTCACGGCCTGGGCGGTAAAGAGTCCGGCTGACCGGATTCTTTGGAGTAAACGGCTCCCCAATCAGACTTGGTGGTTTTGCCAACCCCTATACAGGTTCGCCGCTTACGCCAACTGTTTATCCAACAAGTCTCTCCTGTTCGAAGGGAACATGGTCCCTCATGATGTAGTAGGCTGCTCGAGCGAGTTTGTGCGCAAGCGCGCTGTGAGCAACCATCCGATTGGCCCTGGATGCCTTTCGATTGTACCAACTTCTTATTTTGGGATCGTAGCGCCGGGCCATTTCCGAGGCTTCCGAGAAAGCCCATGCAAGATATTTGTTACCGTTCTTCTTGTTGCCGGCCCCCTTTTTCTTGCCGTTGCTGGTCCAGCTCGTGGGAACCTTTCTGCAATAGGAAGCATAGTTGCCTGCCGCTGGAAACCGACCTATAGGACCGGTCTCCAACATTATGGTGAGCGCGAGAATTTTGCCGACACCGGGAATAGTCTTAAGACAGGCGTATTCCGACTTCAACTCCACCTTGCCTTCCACAGTTTTCTCCACTTTGATGATTAGTCTCGTCAAGTCATCGATGGCCTGCTTGCTCACCTCTCCACTCAGGGCCAGATCGTCCTTCAGCAGCGGCGCAACGTGATTGTGCGTAAGCTGCTTTATCTTGGCCGCCCTCAGGCTACCACCACCGTTGCGAGCAATTATGTTTTGTGAACTGTTAATTAACGACGTTCTTAGTTGCACCAGGTGCATGCGGTTCGTAGCAAAGCACGCACCGGGCGCTCGTTTCTGGGATATATGTAACCTTCAGGTAGTATGCTTAAACGTAACATTTCAGCCAACCAAACTGCATCGCTATTGTCATCAGAATGTTTAAGGCCCTCGTACTTCTTGATAGCGGCAGGATTGGCCAGATGCACTTTGTATCCGGCCTCCATGAGCGCATCCACTAACCAATACCAGTTGAAAGTAGACTCGACCACTATGCCTTGAAGCCCCTCCCTGTATCGTTCAATCACCTCCAATAGATTCTCCGGATCGTTGGTCAGTTTCTTGTTAAACATCGTCTTCCCTTCTCTGTCCATCACCGCGAGAAAGTTATTCCTTGAATGAAGATCGATCGCAGCGTATAACTCCATTGGGCACCTCCTGTTTTTTAGTGGCAAATCGGGGATATCACATTCCCCGATACAGAGGTGCCTTTTTATGATTATCAGG
>Ga0190286_1000181_pt1 | contig 30512 bp, 32 predicted proteins | sample 48691834_MG_FD_183241 | JGI IMG/M metagenome (GOLD analysis project Ga0190286, IMG submission 183241) | Hydrothermal vent microbial mat bacterial communities from Southern Trench, Guaymas Basin, Mexico - 4869-18-3-4_MG | ecosystem: Environmental > Aquatic > Marine > Hydrothermal vents >... | reverse complement strand
AGTACGCTGACGTGGAGGAGACGAAGAGGCTGGGCGAGAGGATCTCTCACCTCAGGAGGATGTTCAACATCCGCTTAGGCTGGAGCAAAGCCAATGATTCGCTCCATCCGCGTTTCACCGAGGAGCCGATGCCCTCAGGTCCTGGCAAGGGACAGGTGGTCCATTTGGAGCCGATGCTCAAGGAATACTACGAGGTGAGAGGTTATGATTGGGAGACGGGCTACCCTACCCGCTCCGCTCTGGAGTGCGCCGGCTTGAAGGATGTGGCCGACGAGCTGGAGAGGATGGGGAAATTAGCAGCAGATCGAAGTTAAACGCGGATATCGCCCCTGTCAACCCATCTTTCTCTCGAATTCCCGCAGAGCTTCCCGCAGCTTTTCCTGGCGGATGGCTACGGTGAGGTCCCCTCTCGTTCGCTCTACCACTCCTCGGACCATATCCGTGGTTCGGCGCAAGCCCCCAGTGATGGCCTCGGGAAAATCGATGGTTACCAGGACGCCGTAGATGTCGTCCATGATCGAGAGCACCTCCTCACCGCGCTTTAAGCAGCCCTGACGGATAAGATCCAGCACATATCGCCTCAGTTCACCCACCACTTCTCCCAGGCCGTTGAGGTAAGCTGCATATTCCACCCCCAGCTCATCCGGGGTGGGCAGGGATTTGTCGTTGACTAAGGCATAGGTGATAGCTGCCTCCGCCAGTTCCTTGAGGGCATCCTGGGTGTAGCCCGCGTGGTAGAGGTCGGGGTAATCGGCCACTATCTCCTTAAGCTCCGCCGCTATCTCCTTTGCCATGGCCAGGAGCTGAGCGGCCTCCTTGGATTGGCCCCGATGCACGGCTCGAATGCAGAGGGCACAGCGCTGGGTCAGCCTCCGTGAACGCTCCAAAGCCTTCTCCCGTGCCTCGTTTTTGGCCTCCAAGTCCTGGCGGATCCTCTCGGCGATCCTCTCCAAATCTTTCAAAAGTCCCCCTTTAGCGAACGATTGCTGCCTCGACCGGGGTTAGAAGGGTATCTCCTCCTCCGCCTCCTCGACCACCTCAGGAGGCTTCCCTAACGGCTTGCCCAGGAACCTCACTGTGCGGGCCACGACCTCGTAGGAGGCGCGTGCTACCCCATCATTGCCGATCCAGACCCTGGGCCCACCGGTCTCCGGATCGGGCCTCAACCGTCCCTCCACCAGGACCCGCTGGCCTTTGACAAGGTATTGATTGCAGGGCTCAGCCTGCTTGCCAAAGACGGAGACCCTGAACCAGGCGGTCTCTTTGCGCTGCTCGCCGTTCTGATCGACCCAGACGAAGTCGGTGGCCACAGGGAAGTGGGTTACGGGATTGCCCTGGGGCGTGTAGCGCATCTCCGGATCACGGCCCAAACGGCCCACGATGATAATCCTCTGATACATCGCCTTACTCCTTTATCTTAATTGGTTTTCTCCAATGTTATCGCAAAAAGGGAAATTTGTCAAAGCCGGCTCCCAACCACTCCGCCGGCTGCCTTACTATCGATGCGCATTAAAGCCCTGCCCTCCGATAGAGATGGGCGAAGTGGTTGGTGGGGCCGTGCCCATGGCCGATGTCCAGAGAGTGCCGAATGGCCATGGTGATGAACTCCTTGGCTGCCTCAACTGCCTCAGGGACGGTCTTGCCCTTGGCCAGCTCGGCGGCGATGGCCGAGGCGAAGGTGCAACCCGTGCCATGGGTGTTCCTGGTCTCAATCCGTGGAGCGGCGAACTCGACGAAATCGCGGCCATCGTAGAGGACGTCCACACTCTCGCCCGAGCCGGGAAGGTGCCCCCCCTTGACCACCACGTTCTGCGCCCCCAGTTCGTGGATGGCCCGGGCCGCCCTCCGCATGTCCTCCAGGCTCTCGATCTCCATCCCGGTGAGCACCCGCGCCTCGTGCAAATTGGGGGTGAGCACTTTGGCCAGGGGGATGAGCTGCTCGATGAGGGCCTGACGGGCGTCCTCCCGCAGCAGCGGGTCGCCGCTCTTGGCCACCATCACCGGGTCAACCACGAAGTTCGGAAAGTCGTATTCCTTGGCCTTCTCAGCCACCACGGCGATGATCTCGGCGTTGGCCAGCATGCCCGTTTTCACCGCATCCACGCCGATGTCGGTCACCACCGAGTCGATCTGCAGGCCCACAAAGTCGGCCGGAAGCTCGATCACCCCCTGGACGCCCACCGTGTTCTGAGCGGTGATGGCGGTGACGGCGCTCATGCCGTAGACGCCCAGGGCGGCGAAGGTCTTGAGGTCGGCCTGGAGGCCGGCCCCGCCGCCCGAATCCGAGCCGGCGATGGTCAAAGCCCTTTTCATGGTCACGTTCCTTTCTCAAGGGTAAACCACCCTTGTCATTGCTTCGGAAACGAGGTATAATTGACAGCGAGGTTAGATGCCGAAATACTCGCCTTTCTTTAGGGAGGACAGGAATGAGAGACGCCAAGCGGGAACCACAGCGCTATTGGGATGACCTGCGTTGGGCAAGGGAGCACAGCACCGAGCTCCATAGCCGATATAGAGACCCTGATGGGGGAATCGTGTGGCTCGCTATCGTTAACAAAGAGGTGATCGCCGCCGGCCCCAACTTGGCTGAAGTCGAGAGAATTGCTGCCGAGAAGTCCGGCAAACCAACCGAGGAGATCCCGATCACGTTCGTAGAAAGCGTGGCAGCGATATATGATCAAGCTGTACTTTGAGACCACAGAGTTCGTCAGCCCCAGGTACGGGAATCTGCCTCTCACCATAATCAGGTTGATCGCCAATGTGAGGTTTGTGCGACGAATGGTAAGGTGCTTACTCACGGATGAAACAGGCGCTTTGGGTCCCGAGCTCGAAATCCTCAGCTTCCTTGCCAAGACAGATCAAGTCCCGCTTATCCTTGGTTTCGCTGATCTACTTTCCAAGTTTGAGATCTGCTTCGATTACGGGAGCGGGAAGGCTTTTGCCCGCTCTCCTTCTGAAACGTAGCGTCGGGGCTTGCCCTGTGGGTAGTTTCACATCCTACAGGGCTTGCCCCCGACGTAAACTCTCGCCCGAAAGGGTAACCCCACCACTCACCGAAAGTGGTTCCAGCCTCCGCGCTCCAGGGGGAGGACCTCCCCGCTCTCCCGGACGGCCTTTATCCCCTCCTCGGCGGGGACGATCTCCCCTATGGCCGTCACCGGCGTGCCCGTCTCCCGGTGCACCAAAGCGGCCAGCTCCTCCGCCTTATCCGGAGGGGCAGTGAAGAGCAGTTCGTAATCCTCCCCTCCGCTCAGGGCCCACTCCAGGGGGTCCTTCCCCAACGCTTCGGCCACGTCGCGGGCGGCGTCGGAAAGGGGGAGGCGATCCGCCCAGACCCTCGCCCCCACCCCGCTCCTCTCGCAGATGTGGCCCAGGTCGGCCAGCGTGCCGTCGCTGACGTCTATCATGGCCGTGGCCAGGCCGGACTTGGCGATGGCCCGCCCCTCCCTCAGGCGCGGGGTGGGTGTGAAGTGGGCCTCCAGCACCCTCCTGGCGTGGACCTCATCGCAGCTCGCGGCGGGGTCGAGCACGAGGGCCAGGCCGGCCGCCGAATCCCCCACATGGCCGGTGACCAGCACCAGGTCGCCCACCCTGGCCCCGGAACGCAGCAGCAGGCACTCCGGCTCCACCTCCCCCGCGAGGAAGGTGTCCACCACGAGCCCCCAGGGCGAGCGGGCTATGTTGCCGCCCACGATGTCCACCCTCCAGCGGCTTGTCTCTTCCCTCATGCCCTGGTAGAGGGCGTCCACATACCCCACCTCGGCGTCCTGGGGCAGGACCAGGGAGACCCAGAGCTGCTTAGGGACGCCTCCCATGGAGGCGATGTCGCTCACGTTGATGGCCACCGCCTTTCGTCCCAGTTGGTGAGGAGTTATCTTCCCTCTGAGAAAATGCACCCCCTCCACCAGGATGTCACAGGTGGCGATGAGGTACTTATCGCCTCCGGTGCGCACCACGGCCGCGTCGTCGCCGATGCCCACAACGACGTCCTTGTCCGGCTGGCCCACCAACTCGGCGATGCGGGCGATAAGCCCGAATTCGCCCAACTCGGAGATGCGCATCTATCGCTCCTCTCGTGCGGCCTCTATCCTCTGCCGCAGCCTCCTGGCCGCTGCGGCGATGTCGGGAGCTCCCACCACGGCCGAGATCACAGCCACCCCGTCGGCCCCTGCCTTGATGACCTCCTCCACGTTGCCCTCGTTTATGCCCCCGATGGCCACCACCGGGATGCGGACGGCCTCCACGATGGCCCTCAACCCCTCCAATCCCGTGGGGGGTGGGGCGTCGGGCTTGGTGGGGGTGGCGAAGACGGGCGAGGCGGAGACGTAATCCGCGCCGTCGGCCTCGGCCCGCAGGGCCTCCTCCACGCTCCCCGCCGAGACGCCGACGATCTTATCCGGCCCCATCAGCCTGCGGGCCAGCTTGGCCGGCATGTCGTCCTGGCCCACGTGCACCCCGTCGGCCTCCACTGCCAGGGCCACGTCCACCCGGTCGTTGACGATGAAGGCCACCCCCCGCTCGCGGGTGAGCTCCCGCAGGGCGAGCCCTGCCTCGACGAGCTCCCTGGTGGTGGCCTCCTTGTCCCGAAGCTGGATGGCGGTGGCGCCCCCCTCGATGGCCGCTCGGGCCACCTCCAGGTGGGATTTGCCCCACCGGCGATCGGTGATGACGTAGAGCGTCCAATCCATCTTGCCTCCTCAGACGATATCCGCCAGGGGCCTCCCCTTCGTCTCCGTCCCCAGGATGAGGACGGCCAATCCTCCGATGGCGAAGGCGGCGGTGTAGAGGCCAAGGGGCACGATGAGGGAGATGGGCAGGAGCATGCCCCCCAGCATGGGCGCTAAGGAGCCGGCGATCCTGGTCATGCCGCTGGCCCAGCCCATCCCCGTGGACCTGATCTCCGTGGGATAGAGCTCGGGGGTGTAGGCGTAGAGGCTGCCCCAAGCCCCCAGGCAGAAGAAGGACATGAGTACCGCCGAGCCCACTATCGCGGGCGCGCTCCCGGCCACGGCGAAGAGGAGGGTGAAGGCTCCGCTCAGGATGAGGTAGATCCCCAGCGTCATCTTGCGGCCGATCTTCTCCACCAGGTAGGCGGCGGAGAAGTAGCCCGGAAGCTGAGCTAAGGCCATCAGGAAGACGTACTGGAAGGTCTTGAGGAAGGTGAAGCCCCGGTCCACGAAGATCTTGGGCAGCCAGATGAAGACGCCGTAGTAGCCCAGGGAGATGCAGAACCAGGCGATCCAGAGCATCAACGTCGTGCGGGCGAACTTGGATATCCACAGGGCGGAGACGGTGACCTTCCTCTCCCTCACCTCGCCCTTGATGGGGCCGATGGCCACCTCGGCTCTGTTCTCGGAGGCTACCCTCTCCAGCACCTCCCGGACCTCGTCGGCGCGTCCCTCCACCAGCATGTAGCGGGGCGATTCGGGGACGTAACGGCGGATGAAGTAGATTATGATGCCCGGCAGGGCTGAGATGGCCAGGAGGACCCTCCAGCCCCAGCGGGGGACGACGAACCAGGCCAGTCCAGCGGCCACGATCGTTCCCAGGGCCCAGAAGCTCTCCAGATAGACCAGGTACTTGCCCCGCTCCTTGGTGGGGAGGTACTCGGCGAAGATGGAGTAATCCACCGGCAGGGTCCCGCCCACGCCGAAGCCGGTTATGCCTCGGAGCAGGGCCAGCCAGAGGTAGCTGGGGGAGAGGGCAGAGAGGAAGCCGAAGACCGAGTCTATCAGCACCGTCAACTGGAAGCCGATCCTGCGGCCGATGTAGTCGGAGATGGTGCCCCAGAACCAGGCCCCGGCCAGCATGCCCAGGAAGATGGCGGTGCCGATGAAGCCCGCCTGGGCCGTGGTCAGGCTCCACTCCCTGATCACGCCAGGCAGAGCGAAGGAGATCAACAGCACCTCCATGGCGTCGGCGGCCCACCCCGCCCCGCAGATGGCCAGCAGCTTGCGCTGGAAGGCGCCGAAGCCGATCCTGTCTATGGCCTCGTCGAAGGTCATTTCCTGAATTGTTTCGTTACTCATCGAATTCCTCCCCTCGTTCAAGCGAAGAATTAACGAGTTAATGAGTCAACAGGTCTCACCCATCAACCCCCTAACCCATTAATCCTTAACCCCTAACCCATTAACCCTTAACAAAACAAACCTTAGCCCCCTTCGCAATCTGCTCCGCCGTGAGGTTATGGAGGGCGTCGAAGAGGGCTACCTTGAAGCTCCCCGGCCCCTTGGCATGGACGGCGGCCAGCTCGGCGGCCAGGCCGAAGCAGGCCAGCCCCGCCGCAGCGGCCAGCAAATGGTCCTCCTCCACGGCGGCGAAGGCGGCGATGGCGGTGGTGGCCATGCAGCCCGTGCCGGTGATGGTCTTGAGCATGATGTGGCCGTTGTCCACGGCCATGGCTCTCTCCCCATCGGATACGATGTCCCTCTTGCCGGTGACGGCCGCCGTTAACTCATACCTTTGGGCGAGCGTGCAGGCGATCCTCAAGGGGTCTTCCGCCTCTTTGATGGATTCTACCCCTTTCACCTCCCCTCCGAAGCCCGCCAGGGTCCCCATCTCGCCCGGATTGCCCCGCAGGACGGCGATATCCAGCTCCCCGAGCAGGCGCAGGTTGCTCTCCGTGCGCAGTCGTGTGGCCCCCGCCCCCACCGGGTCAAGGACGATGGGGATGCCTAACTCGTTGGCCCTCCTGCCGGCGACGAGCATGGAGTCCACCCACTCGGGCGTGAGCGTTCCCGGGTTGAGCACCAGCGCCCCGGCCATGCCCACCATCTCCGCCACCTCCTCCCTGGCGTGGGCCATCACCGGCAGAGCGCCCAGGGCCAGGGTGAGGTTGGCCGTGTCGTTCATGACCACGAAGTTAGTGATGTGGTGAAGAAGGGGCCTTTGCCGCCGGACCCTCTCCAACAACTCGGCTATCCTCTCGCTTAACTCGCTCAAAATGTCCCTCCCTTCGAAGGAGAAGTCCAGGTTCTTCAAGGTGGGCGTGGGCGTTAGAGAACGCCCACCCCTCGATTGGACGGCTATCCGTTTATCCGTTACCCCATCCGTTGGCTGAGCCTGCCGAAGGCCAGGTAGAGGACGAAGGAGGCCAGGAAGCTGGGCACGGAGGCTCCCAGCCAGGGCACCCACCGGGCGATGGCTTGATAGATGAGAATCCCCAGGGCCCAGGCGAGCACCGCCCACCAGTTCACCCCCTGCCCATACCAATAGCGCCCTTTAGGACGGTAGAGCTCATCCACATCGTAGCGGCGTTTGCGCAGGACGAAGTAATCGGCGGCCAGGATGCCGAACAAGGGGCTAAAGACGGAGCCGATGAACAGCAGGAAGCCCTCATATCGGGCGATAGGCACGGTGGCGGCCAGGGCGAAGCAGATGGCGCCCGCGGCCACGGCCAGCCACCACTGTTTGACCTTTGACAGGATGTTCTGCCCGGAGACGGCGGCCGAGTAGATGTCGGCGAAGCAGTTGTCCGTCTCGTCCACCAGGATGAGGATGAGGGCCACCCAGCCGCCGGTCACGGCCATGATGGCCGGGATGAGGTCAGCAGTCTTGAGGGCCAGGACGAAGAGGGCCCCCAGGGCGTAGAACCAGACGTTGGCCAGGAAATAGCCCAGATAGGTGCCCCAAAAGGCCTGGCCCGTGCGACGGGCGAAGCGGTTGTAATCGGCCACCAGGGGCATCCAGGAGAGGGGCATAGCCACCACCAGGTCCACGGCCAGCCAGAAAGGGAGTTCGCCCGTGCCTGTCTGGCGCAGCAGCGCCCCGATGTCGTAGTGGGAGAAGAGGTACCAGGTGAGATAGGTAGTGATACCGTAGACCGGCCAGATGGCGAACTTCTCCAGCCAGTGCCTCACCACCGTCAGCGGCCCGCCGATGGCCAGCAGGGTGCACCAAACGGCGAAGAAGAGGGCCCAGAGGAGGTAATTGGAGAAGCCGAATTGCTGGGTGATGTGATTAGCTGCCTGAGCCATGATGATGACCTCGAAGGCGCCCCAGCCGATGAGCTGGACGATGTTCAGGATGGTGGGGAGGTAGGAGCCGCGGATTCCCAACACGGGGCGCAGCATGACCATGGTGGGGATGGCGTGGTCGCTGCCCACCACGCCGGCCAGGGCCAGGAGCAGGTTGCCTATGGCCGTGCCGATGACGATGGCCAGCAGGGCCCGGCCGAGGCCCAGGCTGGGCACGAGGAGGGTTCCGGCCAGCAGCACCAGCAATCCCACCCCCAGGCTCGACCAGAGGGCGAAGTAGTCCAGAAATCCCAATATCCTGTGCTTCTCGGGGACGGGCTCGATGCCCCATTCGGGAGGAGCTTTGATCTTGATCATCTTTCGCCTCCTTGTGGAGTGCGAGATCACGATTTCGCGCCGTTAATGCCACTACGAGGGAGTCGTCGCACTCCGTAATCAAAAAGCCGTCGGCCAGGGGAAGCGAGCCGACGGCTCTCAAGCATCCTTCGCTTCCCTCCGCTGGCATTACCCAGATCAGGTTCAAGGGGTCGAGGACATTATCGGCTCCCGCCGACCGGTCCTCCTCTCAGCCTGGCTACACCAAGCTCCCCCAGCGCATATCCTCTTGTTCACCAGTGATTCTATCACCCTATCGAGCTTTTGTCAAGTTAACTTGGTTATGCTATAATTCGCTAGCACCGACACACGATGGATTTGAATTGATGGAGGTAATGGCAGCATGGCGAAGGTCAGGTGCACCTTGTACATCCTGGTTGGGCTTTTCCTCCTGGCCAGCGGATGTGGAGGGCCACGGCCGACTCCTACTCCCACGAAGACGCCGAAGCCTCCCGCTACCCCCGCCTTCACCCCGACAGTTACCCCGACGAGTACCCCAACGATGACCCCTACACCCACTTCTACGCCAACGCCCTCTCAACCCGCGAATATCAACCCCCTCACCGGATTGCCGGTCGCTGATCCCAAACTCCTGCAGCGCAGGCCCCTCCACGTGCGCATCGGCAACGACCCTGACGCCAGGCCACAGTCGGGATTGGCAGATGCCGAGCTGGTCTACGAGGAGATATCGGAGGGCTGGTGGGTCACCCGCTTGACCGCCGTCTATCTAGCCAATGACCCCAAAGTCATCGGACCTATACGCAGCTCGCGGCTGGTTAACCTGGAGTTAGCACCCCAGTTCGATGCGGCCCTGGTCCATTCCGGCGCCAGCGACCCCATCAGATGGATGCTCTCCCAGTCGGACATCGTTAACCTAGACGAATATTTTAACCCCGAGCCCTATTTCTACATCCAGGGCCGGAGTTGGCGCAACCGCCTCTGGACCGGGGCGGACAGGATACGAAAGTACCTGAGGAAGAAGGGGTGGGAAAAGGCTGTCCCTCTGAAGGGGTTCACCTTCTCGCCCGATCCCCCGCAGGGCAAGCCAGCGACTTATATCCACATCCCTTACCCTCCTAAGACCAGCGATCTTGAGTACCGCTACGATCCCGCGACGCAGACCTACCTGCGCTTCGTCATGGGCGAACCCCATAGGGACGCCGAAACCGGCAGGCAGCTTTCGGCGGCCAACGTGATCGTCCAGTACGCCGAGCATCAGAAGACGGACATTGTGGAGGACGCCTTGGGGGCCACCGCCATCAAGATCGTCCTCAAGGGCGAGGGCAAGGTCCAGGTCTTTCGAGACGGGGTGATGATAGAGGGCATATGGCGGCGGGAGAAGAGGAAAGAGATGACCCAGTACCTGGACAGAGGAGGAAAGCCCATCCCCCTTAAGCCTGGCAACAGCTGGATAGAGATAGTGCCCTTGGATTTCAAGATCGAGGTGAGGTAAGGGGGTAGCGCCATTACCGGCGCGAGACGAATCCGCTTCCGCGGATGTAAAACCGCCAGGGGACGCTTATGGCTACCTTGTCTCCTTTGACGCCGATACGGGGGCTGGCAGCTATCTCCTCACCGGCTACGGCGCGCCCTTCCTCGATGAAGAGCTCCTCGCTGGTGCATAGATCGGTCCCGTTAAGAGCTCCATCGATGGCTAACGCCTGGCAGAGCTTGGCCGGGCCATTGGTCAGCTCTCGGTCGGAGTGGCCAGGGCGGTTGGCTCGCATGAGCTCCAACCCTTCCATCGGCTCCAAGGCCCTCACCAGCACCGCTGCTGGGAAGCCCTCCTCTTCGGTGACCACGTTGAAGCAATAGTGGACGCCGTAGATGAAGTAGATGTAGGCGTAGCCTGGCGGGCCGTACATGACCTCGTTGCGAGGGGTGCGTCCACAAGAGGCATGGGAGGCCTTATCTTCCTCGCCGATGTATGCTTCCACCTCAACGATGAGGCCGGAGAGGCGTTCTCCCTCGAGGATCCGCACAAGCTTCTTCCCCAGGAGTTCCCGAGCCACAATCAGGGTATCCCGGCGGTAGAAATCTCTCCCCAGCCTTCTCATAACCTCGGGGATACCACTCTCCGCCATCATCCTTGCTGAGCGGACCACATCTTCTGGCGGGCCCGGAAGTTTACCAGCTCCCAGGCTCGCACGTAATCCAGGGTGGTCAAAGCCATCCTCTTGGCTTCGAACTCGGGGAGGAGGATAGAGAGGCTGGCGGTGGGCTTGCCCACCATCTTCACCGCTCCCGCTCCAACGATCTCCCCCCGACCTCGCGAGAGGCGCAGGATGTAAGGATTGCGATAGCGGGTGTCCTTCTTGAGGGAGAACACCCGTGCTTCGGGAAGCCCCTCCTTGTCGGGGCTGCCTTTGTAGTCGATCCATTCGTCGAGGGTACCTGCCAATATCTCCCAACAGACTACTTTGAAGTCATCGGGGTCGAGATAGTGGTAGAGGGTGGTCTTGGCCTTGAAATCCTTCCCATATTCCAGCAGGGTGACGGCGATCTTATTCTTCTTGGGCTCTAAGGAGAGCATGTCCTCCAGAGCCAGGACTTTGTCCTTGGTGACGTAACGAAATATCTGAACCGCCATAGCCTATCTCCTCAGGGTAATAAGGACGCAGCACAGCGGAAGCCGACCACTAAGAGGCGGCGGTCGGGATGGGCGATGTCGCGGGAGGCACACCGGGCATCGTATCCTGGGTGGTTCCAGGAGCCTCCTCGCACCACTTTGTACTTCCGGCCGAAGAAAGGGCATTGGAACTCACTGCTCGGATAAGGGTGGTACCAGTCGGCCACCCACTCCCAGACGTTCCCCGCCATGTCGTAGACTCCGTAGGGGCTCACCCCCTGAGGAAAGCTCCCCACAGGCGTCGTGTCGCCGATGCGATAATCCGAATTCAGCCTCTGGGCGTCGAATTCCTCGCCCCAGGGGTATCTCCGTCCATCGGTTCCCCGTGCCGCTTTCTCCCATTCCTCCTCGGTGGGGAGGCGCTTGCCATAGTGTTCGCAATAGGCTTTAGCGCCGTACCAGCTCACCTTTACCACCGGATGATCTTCGTAGCCCTTTTCCACCACATATCGCCCTGCTTTATAATCGTAGAGGATATGGCTATCGGGGTCTTCGTCCTTGGTGTCTGCGCAATCGTGACCATCGCACCTTCCCACGTGGCCGCCTAAAGCATTTAAGAATTCGGCGTACTCGGCGTTGGTCACCTCATACCTGTCGATGTAAAAGCCGGCGAGGTATACCTCCCTCACCGGCCTTTCGTCTTCCCTCCCCTCCTCACTGCCCATGAGGAAGGTGCCTGCAGGGATGAAGACCATCTCTTCCGATGGGGATCTCGGCACCGGAGTGCATCCGAGGACCAGGGCACTTATCAGTCCGATGGTTATCCCCCTGCGCATCAGACTTCGAGCCTCTCCTCCAAAACGCCGAAGTAGTCTCCGCCTAAATGGTGGAGTGGTTTGGCTTCCTCGTCCTCCAGAAGCCAAACCTCATCGAAGGTTCCCTCCTCCGCCCAGGCGGCCACCACCTGGCCCACGAAAAGGGTATGGTCGCCCAGCTCGAAAGCCTCTACCACGGCGCACTCTAAGTGCCCTAAGCACTCCTCGATGAGGGGGGCGCTCACCTCCTTGGCCTCCATGGGGGTCAGGTGGGCCTCCTTGAACTTATCCACATCGCGGCCGGAGACGCTCCCACACAGCTCCACCTGCTCGAGCAGGTTGCGGCCGGGCACATTGAGGACGAACTCGCCGCTCCTCCTGACCAGATCATGGGTGAAGCGCTGAGGGGCGATGGATACCCCCACCAGCGGGGGCTCGTGGCTGATGGGCGTCGTCCAGGCAGCGGCCATGACGTTGACTTTATCTTTGTACTTAGCGGTGACCAGGACGACGGGGCCCGAATTGATCAAGCGAGTGGCTTGTGAGAGGGGCACCTCCACTTTCATCGGCTAACCTCCCGCCCTTCGTATTGCCGGCGGTAGTACTCCCAATATTCGCCGGACTTGATCTTGCGCCACCACCATTCGTTCTCCACATACCATTCGACCGTCTTCTCCAGCGCCTTATCGAAGGTGTAGCGGCACCTCCAGCCCAAGGACTTGATCTTATCGCAGTTCAGGGAATAGCGGCGGTCGTGTCCGGGACGATCCCTCACATATTGAATAAGGCTCTCTGGCTTGCCCAGGAGTTTGAGGATACGCTTGGTGAGCTCTAAGTTGGTCAACTCGTTTCCCGCACCGACATTGTAGATCTCGCCGGGGGTGCCCTTATGCAGTACGAGGTCGATGGCCTCGCAGTGGTCTAAGACGTAAATCCAATCGCGCACATTGAGGCCATCGCCATAGAGGGGCAGAGGAAGGCCATCTATGGCGTTGGTGATGAAGAGGGGGATGATCTTCTCAGGGTACTGATAAGGGCCGAAAGTGTTGTGGCAAAGTATCCCCATGTTAGCAGCGAAGTTTTCTACGCCGGGTACTGAAAAATCGTAGACATGGCCTTCATATTCCAACCTCTTAATCTCCTTCACCCTGGCCCAGATGATGTCATTGGTCTTGTAGGTCTGCAAGTTTTGGGATTGGTTAGCTGACCAATCGAGTGGATCTAAGGAGTCAAGTCCATAGGCTATAACCTTATAGTGGATATGCTTCTTTTCTCCACCCTTGCGTGCTGAATTCCTGTAAGGTCCCTGCAAGCTGGCGATAATGCCGAATCTGAGGAGGAGAAGAACTAGATCTTCGGCCAACCGGCGGCTCGATGTTGCAGCATAAAAGAGCCTTCTCTTCACCCGCGACTTGCCGTGGTGTAATGCATCGCCTTCATAATATCCCTTGATGAAGTGCTTCAATTTTTCCAGGGGTAAAGCGAAAACCCAGCCAGGCACTCGCCGCTCTCCAGATAGCCCACCGAGCTCCAGCACCTTTAAGAACAGGTATGTCAAAGGTTTGGAGCGGACGATTATGGAAGGCGATCTCCCCACCGTTGGAGGTGAGTAGGAGGGATTCAGGCTGAAGTGGGTTTCGATTATCTTTAAGGCTTTACGAAGCAATGCCTCCTCAGAGTCAAGCCTTAAATAGTAATCTTTGTGTTCATCATCATAGTGTAGATGGCCTTCTGCCAGGAAGAACCCGCACAACCAAAGCAAGTCTTCATCCAATTTGACTTTTATGGGTATACAAAGGGAGCTGAAGCGTGGACGCAGCTTTGCATCGTGCGGCAGTTCAGCTCCTAGTTTGTTATAAATTGCCAAAGGTACAGCATTGTAATCACGCCATTGCCTGGTGGTCCAGAAGTAAACACTTGAGCGTGGGCCGCGATATCCCTGATAATGCTCCTCGTCGTATATCAATTCCCTGATGTCCTCGGCTTTGGACAAGATTAGATCACTCGTCTCGTCACTAACGACCAGGAAATCATAACCTACTTCTGGGTATCGTTGGAATTCCTTACCGATATGCAACTCGTCTGAGAACAGTTCCACGGCTGGCAAGATGCCTAAGGTGGCGATGTAATCGCCTACGCGCAGTTCTCTGGCAGGGGTAGCTACCGGCAAGCCATTGGCATCTCTCTTGAAAAGACTATGGTCTCCGGTGACTCGAATGGTCTTGCCATATTTGGTTTTAATAAGGTAAGCATCCTTGTGCACATACTCTCTAATTATGGCGCTAATCTGATATAAACCAATGCGGTTTGTTTTAAAGTCAAAAGCAGGTACGAAAAGCTGGCTTGGGGAGTTGACATATTGAGAGAAAACCTCCTCGATTTTTTCGTAGATGAATCGGCAGCCATCGAAAGCGATGACCTTTTCCCCTTCAAGAATGCTATTTGACCCGCGGGTAATGACTACTGGAACGCCGAAGGTCTTGTAGTAGGCGCGGGCCATCAAATCGCCACCAGCCTTGCTGGCCGAATAGGGGCTTGAGGGGTTGAGAGGATCCGTCTCCTTGAAGGATCCGTGCTCTATCGAGCCGTAGACCTCATCCGTGGAGACTTGAACCATTCGCTCGACTCCGAACTTGCGCGCCGCCTCCAGGAGCACGTAGGTGCCGTAGACATCGGTCTGGATGAAGCTTCCCGGCTCCATGATGGAGCGATCCACATGCGATTCGGCGGCGAAGTTGACAATAGCGTCTATCCTATGCTCTCTGACCACCTGCTCCACCGCCTTGATGTCGCAGATGTCGCCCTGGACGAAGGAGTAACGTGGATCATCGGCCACATCTTGGAGGTTCTCCAGACGGCCAGCATAGGTCAACTTGTCGTAGACCACCACCTCATAGTCGGGGTGCTTGTCCAGCATGTAGCGCACGAAGTTGGAGCCGATGAACCCGGCCCCGCCAGCGATGAGTAGTCTTTTCAAAGCTAACCCTCCTTGGAAGATTTGTTCTCGGCCGTTTTCTCCCGCCTTCTGGGTGAAGGCTGTTTACTCCGGCCTGGCCCCTAACTTCACCTTGATGCTCATCGGTTGCCCATCGCGGATGATGGACAACTCCACCATCTCGCCCACCTGGGTCTTTGTTTCCAAGTAGACGGTCAATTCCTGCATGTTTCCCACTTCTGTGCCATTGATGGCGGTGATGATGTCGCCCCCGGCCAGGACGATATAGTTTCCCACTCGCACTTCCCTCCTGGCCCCGCGCAGGCCAGCTCGGTCAGCAGGGCTACCCCGGTAGATGCGGGCGACGAGCAGCCCCTTCTCCACCGGGAGGTTTAGGCTCTTGGCCAGGCTAGGCGTGATGGAATAGGCTTGAAAACCTATCCAGGGGTGGTCGTAGTGGCCTTTGGCGATAAGTTGAGGTACTACCCTCTTCACCGTATCCACGGGGATGGCGAAGCCTATGCCCACCGAAGCTCCAGTGGGCGATTTGATGGCCGTATTCACTCCGATGACCCGCCCGTGGGAGTCCAGGAGCGGTCCTCCGGAGTTGCCGGGGTTGATGGCCGCGTCGGTCTGGATCATCTCCCCTAAGGGGCGTTCGCCCTCCCTCTCGATGATGCGCCCCAGAGCGCTTATCACCCCCACGGTCAAAGTGCGGTCTAGGCCGAAGGGGTTTCCGATGGCGATGGCTCGCTGCCCTACCCGGAGGGTGGCGGAGCTTCCCAATTCTACAGGTTGAAGCTTCTCTGGTGGCACATCCACCTTCAAGACAGCCAGGTCATTGTAGGGATCGGTGCCCACCACTTTGGCCGGCACGACTGTCCCATCGGCCAAGGTGACCTGAACCTCTTCGGCCTCCTCTATCACATGGTAGTTAGTGATGATGTGGCCTTCTTTGTCGTAGATGAACCCTGAACCGGTCCCCTCTTTAGGAGTCACCCCGAAGAAGAAGCTGTAGTAAAGCACCCTGCTGGTGATGTGCACCACAGAGGGGCTGACTCGTTCGTAGACATTGATCACCATCTGCTCCTCCGCGTCGGAGGCAGCTACCACCTCCGTTGGAAGAGGGGTGGGTGTGGCCACTACTACGATTACGATAGGAGTGGGAGTTGGTGTGGACCCCTCGCGCTCGATCGCAGGGGGTATGCAACCTGATAGGAAGGCGATCGTTAAGATGGCAAGGACCAAAAGGTGGATTTTCTTATCCATTTCACAATTACCCTCCAACTCATGTTATCTCGAAGGTCTGATGGAGAGCCTCGACAGCCTCGGGTACGCGCTCGACATCTATCAGGCAGGAGACGGTGGAGATAGAGGTGCTGATGGCCTGGATGTTTATCCCCACGGAGGCCAGAGCGGAGAACATGGCCCCGGCCAAACCGGGCCTTTCCTGGAACTCGGGCCCGAAGATGGAAACCATCCCCACCCTGGGCTTGTGGACCACCATCTGGGCCCCGATATCCGATTGGATGCTTTTGACTACGGAGAGAGCCTTCTCCAGATCCTCCTCAGCCACACAGAGCAGTACGTGGGAGAGCTTATGGGGATCGATGCACTGGACGATGAAGCGCACGCTGATCCCCTTATCCCCTAATGCCTTGAGTATCGCCCCGGCGATGCCAGGGCGATCGGGGATGGACATCACTCCTATCTCAGACAAGTCGGTTTTATACAGGATGCCGCCTATTTTGATCTTCTCCATGCGAGCTCACCTCTCTTTCTTGGCGATGAGAACCGGGCATTCGGCGTATTCGATAACCCTCTCGGCCACGCTGCCGATAAGGATGCGTCGAGGGCCTCGTCGGCCCACCTGCCCTATCACGATCAAATCCACCATCCTCTTTTTGGCTTCGTTCACTATCTCCAGGTGGGGCGTTCCCTCCCGCAGCACCTTCTCCGCCGCAATACCTCGTTTCTGAGCTAATTTGACCATATAGTTGAGATAACGACGGCCGTTGTCCGCTAATTCCCTCCTTATCTCCTGACGCGTCTTTTGAGAGGAACGGACCAATTCATCTATAATGGCTTCATCCAAGACGTAAACGAAGGTGAGGCGAGCATTGTTGGAGACAGCCATAGCGATGGCCAATTCGCCGGCGGCCATGGAGCATTCCGAGCCATCGGTCGGCGCCAGGATATGAGTAAAAGACGCCTTCTTTTTCATCGGGACAAACTCCTTCCTCCCCTCTCCAAAGTCGTTGCACCCTTGATCCTCTTCATCCGGAAGTGTTCATCGCGTTCCTTTTCCTCCAAAGCTTCTTCGATGAATTTAAGCGTAGTCTGGTAGCGGGGTATGAAGATATTGCTTAGGGCATTAACCCGCCGCTGAGTTTTCCTTATCTCCCTCGTCAGCCTCCAGATGGCCGTCAGGGTCTCCGCCATCTGACAGACGTAGGGCAGCAGATCGCGGAATCTCTTCACCGCCTCATCCAGGGAGGCGGTGGTATCCCCGAGCCCGTACTGCAGAGGCGGAGCCTCCCGGCTCATCTCCACTATGGGCACAGTCACGCCCATGATGCTACGCTGGGCGATCCTGACCTGGGGCTCGCTCAGGGCGGAGAGGGCGGTCCATTCCAACTTCTCAGTGCCCACGCTCACCCTTGCCAAGCGCAGGGCCTTGTAGGCGGCGGCGAACCTCCGGTTCATCTCCTCGACCCCCGCCTCAGCGTCCTGCACCATGCCCATCACTTCCATGATGAGCGCTTCCCTCTTCTCATCCAGCAGCTCGTAGCCCTCTCGTGCCAAGGCGAGCTCGCGCTTTACCCGGAACAGGTTGCTGCGCGTGGGTGCTATCTTCATCTGCGGCATGCGTCCTCCCTCACCGAGGCAGATATCGCTCTATCTCCTCCTCGCTCACCCGCGACAGCTCCTCCTTAGGCAGGATGGCCGCTATCTGCCAGGCCAGGTCCAAGGTCTCCTCGATGGACCTGTTCTCGTCGCTCCCCTGGTTTATGAATTTCCTCTCGAAGGCCTCGCCGAACTCCAGATAGCGCTTGTCTATCTCCGAGAGCTCCTCCTCGCCCACCACATCGGCCAGGGCGCGGACGTCCTGGGCATGGGCGTAAGCGGCGTAAAGCTGGTTGGCGATGTGAGGGTGGTCCTCCCTGGTGCGCCCCTTGCCTATGCCGTCCTTCATCAGCCGCGAGAGGCTGGGCAGGACATTTATCGGCGGATATATCCCCCGTGCGGCCAGCTCGCGGCTGAGCACGATTTGCCCCTCTGTGATATAGCCTGTGAGGTCGGGCACGGGGTGGGTGATGTCGTCGTTGGGCATAGTCAGGATGGGCATCTGAGTGATGGAGCCGGGCTTCCCTTTGATGCGCCCCGTCCGTTCGTAGATGGAGGCCAGGTCGCTGTAGAGATAGCCCGGGTAGCCCTTGCGGCTGGGTATCTCCCCCCTGGCGCTGGAGAGCTCCCTCAACGCCTCGGCATAGTTGGTCATATCGGTCATGATCACCAAAACGTGCATCCCCTCATCGAAGGCCAGGTGCTCGGCCAGAGTCAGCGCCACGCGAGGGGTGACGATCCTCTCGATGGGTGGGTCGTCGGCCAGATTGAGGAACATGGCCACGTTGGCCAATGCCCCGCTCTCCTCGAAGCTCTCCCGGAAGTAGGCGGCCACGTCGTGCCCCACACCGATGGCGACGAAGACGATGGCGAAGCGCTCGGCTGACCGGCCTACGATCCTGGCCTGGCGGGCTATCTGGGCGGCCAGTTGGTTATGAGGCAGACCGCTCCCAGAGAAGATAGGCAGCTTCTGTCCCCTGACCAAGGTGTTCATTCCGTCGATGGCCGAGATGCCCGTCTGGATGAAATCGCGGGGATACTCGCGGGCCGTGGGGTTAATGGGCGAGCCATTTACATCGACCCGCTTCCTGGCCAGAGGCGGCGGGGCGCCATCAATGGGCTCCCCACGGCCATTGAAGACCCTCCCCAGCATCTCGACGGAGACCGGCAGCTCCAGGGGCCTCCCTATGAAGCGCACCCTGGTCTCCTCAATGGTTAAGCCCGTCGTGCCGGCGAAGACCTCCACCACCGCCAACCTCTCGCCCACCTCCAGGACGCTCCCCAGCCTCCTCTCCCCACCGGGGAGGTAGATCTCCGCCACTTCTCCATAGCCCACCCCCTCCACTCCCTCCACGACGATGAGGGGGCCAGCTATCTCTTTTAAGCCGATATATTCCCGACCGCTCACCTGATTCATCACGATGACCCCGCTCCGGGTAGAGGCATAGCATACCGTGCCCTTACAGTCGACATTCCCTTTCTAACTCCCTCATCTGGTGATCGATCTCCCCTAAAATCCTGTCCAGCTCGTCCGCTTGGTCGTTAGGCACGGTGGATTTGAGGCGGATGAGCCTGGTGATTATCGGTAACTTCCGCACCCTGACCACCGGGCAGCCCCTTCTGATGAGCGCCGCCGCCTGCCGATGGAAATGGATGATGGCCCGCAGGAGCTTGGCCTGCTTCTCCGGGACGGCGTAGGTGTCCACCTCATCCAGCGCGTTCTGCTGGAGGAAGCCCTCTTTGAGGAGGTGGGCTGTCATGAGTATCAGCCGTTGATCGTCCGGCAGGGCATCGGCCCCTACCAGCTTGACGATCTGCTGGAGGCGGTCTTCGCGGTGGAGTATCTCCATCGCCTCATCACGCAACTCCTGCCACTCGGGATCGACTTCATCCCTCCACCACCTTCCCACGCCGTCCAGGTAACCGGTGTAGCTGTCCATCCAACTGATGGCCGGGAAGTGGCGCGCCGAGGCCAGGTCCTTATCCAGAGCCCAGAAGCAGCGCACGAAGCGCTTAGTGTGCTGGGTGACCGGCTCGGAGAAGTCGCCCCCCGGCGGGGAGACCGCCCCCACCACGGTTATCGAGCCCTCCCTGCCATTGAGGGTCCTGACGTATCCGGCCCGCTCATAGAATTCCGCCAGGCGGGAGGGGAGGTAGGCGGGGAATCCCTCCTCAGCGGGCATCTCCTCCAGCCGTCCGGATATCTCCCGCAGGGCCTCTGCCCAACGGGAGGTGGAATCGGCCATCAGAGCCACATGGTAGCCCATGTCCCGATAGTATTCGGCCATGGTGATGCCAGTGTAGATGGAGGCTTCGCGCGCAGCCACGGGCATGTTGGAGGTGTTGGCCACGAGGATGGTGCGCTCCATCAAGGGCCGGCCGCTTCTGGGGTCAATGAGCTGTGGGAAATCCACCAAAACCTCGGTCATCTCATTGCCCCTCTCCCCACAGCCAATGTAGATGATGATGTCGGCGTCGGCCCACTTGGCCAGTTGGTGCTGGGTTACAGTCTTGCCTGTGCCGAACCCGCCGGGGATAGCAGCCACGCCCCCCTTAGCGATGGGGAAGAAGGTGTCGATGACCCTCTGGCCGGTGATCAAGGGGGCGTGAGGCATCAGCCGCTCCCTGATAGGCCGCGCCTTCCGCACCGGCCAGCGATGGTACATCCTCAGTTCCTCCTCCCCCCGCTCGATTCTCACTCTGGCCACGACGTCTTCTACCGTGTAATCTCCGTCCGGAGCCACCCAGATCACCTCGCCGGAGATGCCTGGAGGCACCAGAATGCGGTGTTCGACGAGCGGGGTCTCCTGCACCGTGCCCAGCACATCCCCTCCATGCACTTCATCGCCGACCCTGACCTTAGCGCGGAAGGGCCATTTTCTCCCGCGGTCAAGGGCGGGCACCTTGGTCCCTCGGCCGACGAAATCGCCAACAGCGAGCTTGATGTGCTCCAGGGGTCGCTGGATGCCGTCAAAGATGTTACCCATGAGGCCTGGCCCGAGTTCCACTGAGAAGGGGAGTCCTGTCCCGTAGACGGGAGCGCCCGGCTTCAGTCCCGTCGTCTCCTCGTAGACTTGGATGGTGGCCACATCTCCATCCAGGGCGATTATCTCCCCTATCAGGCGCTCCTCGCCCACCTCCACCGATTCCATCATGGTGAAACCGAGCATCCCCTTGGCCTTGACAACGGGGCCGCTTATCCAAGTTACCCTGCCCACCTTGCTCGCCATCTCCACTCCCTCAGCCACCTCCAATTAAGATGCGGTAAACTTGGCTCCGCAGCTCATCCTTTAACCGCTCAAGCCGGGCGCCGAAGGAGTTATCGTAGCGCATCCGGCCGTCTGCCCGCTCGACGATGACCCCACCGTCGATGTCAACAGGAGAGTCGCCGCGCCTGAGTCTTGTCTCCGGGTCCAATTCCCGAGCCACTCGGGTCAGGAAGTCGTCGTTGAGCATGGCCATGTCCTCCTCGTTGGCCCAGACGATCAGCTCTCCATTTCCTAGACCGGCCGCCGCCTCGAGGATGAGCCGCCGCAGGACGTCGGGGTAAGCATCGGAGCGGCGCAGCTCGGCTAAGCGTTTCTGAGCCTCGGCGAAGACCTGGGAGATGAGCTCCTCCCGTTTGGCGAGCAGCATACGTTGAGCCTCCAATTGGGCAGTGGAGACGATCCGCTGCTTGATCGATGCAGCCTCCTCCTGAGCCTCGCGCAGAATCTCCTCCCTGATGGCCTGCGCCTTCTCCTCAGCCTGTCGGCGAGCGACTTCCCCCTCCTCCTTGGCTTCCTCAATTAAAACCTCCGCCTGCCTCCGCGCTTTGCTCAGTATCTCTCGGCGCAGGGCTCTGATCCCTTCGGCTGCGGTCTTTCGCTCGGTCATTGCCAACGGATAGCCTCCTTTGCCATCCCGCTCACAGGCTGACGCCGATGGCTTCTCTGATAAGGTCGCGGATGGAGGGACCTTTGACCAGGCCCCGGCTGCTGGGTATCTCCAGGATCAGAGGGGAGACGGAGGTGACTTTGAGCCTATCCACCTCCTCCCGAGCCATTTGGGCGGCGTCGGCGGTGATGAGCAGTATGCCTATCTCCTCATCGCTCAGTGCCTCTCTCAGCCCCTCCTCGACCTCGGTGGGAGTTTGGGCCACTTTTCCCCTCACTCCGGCCAGGGCGAAGCCCAGCACGGCCTCCTCATCCCCCAGGACGAACAGCTTCATCGGACCCCTCCGGTGAGGATCATGAAGGAAACGATCAGCCCGTAGATGGCGATCCCCTCCGCCAGACCGACGAAGATGAGGACCCGCCCGAAAGTTTCCGGCTTTTCAGCGACAGCCCCTGCCGCTGCTGCCCCCACGAGGCCCACAGCGATGCCCGCGCCGATAGTAGCCATGCCCACAGCCAGAGCCGCTCCCAAGGAAACGTTCGCTTGGTTATTACCACCTCCCTGCATAGGCCCTGCGGCCATGGTCGGCGGGGAAGCGAGGAGCCAGACCAGCATCAGTACTCCAAGGGCGACGATGACTGCGGCGTTCAGGGCCAAAAACCCCCTCGTTATCACTTTGATGGCTTTGGCTGGGCGTCGCCTCCCTAAGAGCCAGGCGGCGACGATAGGGAGAGCCAACCCTGCAGCAATGGCGGTTATCGATCCCATTTCCTCACTCCTTGCATGGATTGCGAAGGGCAACCCTCGCCTCTATGCCTCCGGCACGCTCAGAGGCCGGTAGGGTATCCCCTCGCCGCGGAAGAATTTGGTGAAGAATTCGTAATACTCCAGACGCAGTGTTTGGATGCCCACGATCATTCCCTCAAAGCCGACGACCACCAGGTTCCCCAGGGCGATGATCAGCCAGCGCATCGGGGCAAAGCCGCCCATCAGGTCGGCCAGAATGAACACCAGGGCGCTCAGCCCCACATGGGCCACGGCAAAGGCCCCTAAACGGACGTAAGAGAGTGTGTTGCTCAGGTAAGCAATAATGGCTTCGAAGAGCTCGAAGAGGGACTGCACCAGGTATCCGCCCAGGCCTCCAGGGAAGAGGGGCCTCTCGCGGTTTATGAGCTTGGCCAGCGGCTCGCCCAGGACGATGAGGAGGGCTGACAACCCAATGGGGACCAGCATGATGCCCATCCCCAACTTAAGGCCTCGGCTGTAGGCCAGGATGGACCCTAAAATTCCCCAGTAGAAGAGGAAACCAGCTAGGCCATTGGTGGCGAAGAGAAGGCGATGCCAATCCCTTTCACTCCAGGCGTTGATCATGTTGCAGATGAAGCCGATGCTGAGAACAACCACCCCAAAGGCTATGGCAGCCATGAGGAGGGAGAAGATATTGTCCAAAGGGCGCAGCCAGAGGGCGGGCAGGATGTTCTCCAGGCCGAAAACGCTCCCGTAGAGGAAGCCGAAAATGGCGGAGGAGAGGCCGCAGGCGATGAGGATAGGGGCCAAGCTGGCCCAGCGGCGCAACTTGGCCACCAGCCCACTGGCCATCAGCCCGCCTAGGGCAGCCAGGGTCAATCCGTGTCCCACGTCGCCGAACATCATCCCGAACATCAGGGTAAAGCTTAGAGCCACCAGGGGCGTGGGGTCTATTTCGCCGTAGGAGGGATGCCCGTAGATGGCGGTAATCCCCTCAAAAGCTCGGAGAAGGGGAGGGTTATCCAGGGCCACTGGCACTGCTCCTCCACCTTCCAACAGCAACTCCGGTTCGTTTACCTCTAGCTTAACCCGCCCATTCGAGACCTCTTCCATCTTGGCCTTAAATGCAGGCACGAGCCTCTTCGGGAGCCAACCCGCGACGAGATAGGCCTTCTCGGCTCTGCCGAAGTGTTCTACGGCTTCGGCCAGCGTGCGATTAATCCGCACCCTCTTCCTAAGGGAAAGTAGCTCATCACCCCACTTCTCCCGCAACTTAGCCAATTGCTCCCCTAACCCCTTTCTCTCCTCAGAAAGCTTGGCCGCCTTCCGTCGCATTTCCTGAAGCGCCTGGCTCATAGAGCCGGAGAACTCCGCTGGCAGCTCCAGGGGGGAGAAATAGGCGCTCTTAAGGGCGCGATCTAGGATCTGGGCGTTGTCTTTAGCGACGAAGGCGAAGATCCATACCCTTTCACCCTCATAGTGTGAGGGTAAGATGACATGGGGGAGATGAAAGAGGCTGGTATGGAGCCTGTCTAGGTTGCCAGCGGGGAGTGAGCCTATAGCCAGATGTAAGTATTCCAATTTCTGCAGATCCTCGATGTCAATGTCGAGCGGGCCCAATAGCTCTAATTGCTGAATAAGGCGAGTTAGATACTCTATCTCTCCTTCAATCTCCTGGCTTTGTCTTATCAAGGGCATAATCTCCTGCTCCGCTTGGCGGATGCGCGCCTCGATTTGGTCTGGGTCGCGCTCCAATGCAGCTCTCACACGGCCAAGCTCGGGGGGCTCCCCTGGGAAGAGAGCCCCGATAAGTGTATCCAGCCTTTTCCCCTGAGCAGCATAAGTCCTGGCAAGCTCTCGCTGGTCTGCGGATTCTGTTGGAACCCACCGGCCAAGGTGGCTTACATTCAGAAGGTGCAGCGTGCCCAGACGAGCTATCGCCTCAGTCACGGCGATGAGGTCTCGCTCCGGGACAAGCATATTTATTTCCCTCATTTCCTCTGCTTTAAGCATCCCTCAACCCCTCTAAACCCGCCGATTTCAGAGGATACCGAAATTCACCAGATAAGCTTCGATCTCTCCAGGAGGCGATCCCGCCGCTTTAGCCTCAGCCAATACCATCAGATCGTGTGCCTCCCACTCCTTAAGGGTCAAATAGCCCAGCAGTACCCCTAAATGGAAAGGGTAGCCGATAAACGCCTCCCTGGCCAGGCGGCAGAGAAGGCGTGCCAGGGCCACCTCGAGGGCCTGCAACGGCTCCCTGCCCCCCTCGGTGATGAAGCCCCTGAATTCGGGGACATCCTCCCCCCAGACCATTGAGATTATCTCCTGGACGCTCGCCCCTCTGGCGATAGCCCTCAGCACCTTGTCGTCGCTTCGATAGCCGTAAGGGAGGGTGTAGTTGATGATCTCCTCCTCGGAGAGGTGGTAATAGACGCGATAGCGGAAGGCCCAGGTGATGTTGACCATGTCCAACCTGCTGCCCACCAACCGCTTAGCCCAATCTCTATCTCCGCCCCGCAATCCCTCCACCGCCTCCCAAGCCCTCCGCCAATAATCGATGTCTAGGGCCATCTCCACCGGGAAGAGCGTCCCCTCCCTCTCGTAGCGCTCCAGGGCGCTGGCCAGAGGAGGGCCGTAGATGGTATCGGAAAGCAAATCAACCGCCGTTTGGATATCTCCAGCCTCCCGGAGCTGTGAGATGGGCAGAACCGAGCTCCGGAGGGGGATGAGGAGTCCCTCAGCCCAAGCAGCCCTGCTCCCGGCCAGTCGGCGTAGGAGGGTCTTCAGATTATCCAGTTCGAAGCGACGCCATAACGCCTTCAGAAGCCTCTGAACCGCCCCATCCGTCAGGGCGATGAACTTTTCGTATTCCCTCACTAAGGTCTGTTCGAAGAAGAGTTCCAAGCTGGGAAGGGGGGCCTCCTCAGGGAAGGGCAAAGGTTCGCCATAAGACATCTCCCTGAGAGACTCCACTAAGGACTGCAGGTCCTCGGCCGCTAAAAGGGCGCGCCATCCCTCCTCGCTTATCAGGGAGCTTGCCAAGGCACGCACACGGGCATTTAGGTTAGCATAGCGAAATATGCCGCCGATCACCTCTAGCTTTCCCCTCGGCCGGAGATCGCCTTGACCACGTAGTTAACCGCTTTTCCGAAGTCGCCCTTCTCTTCCAGGTGCTGGAGCTCCTGCTCGGTTTGGGATAGGATGCGCGCCCTCTCCTCCTCTGCCTCCTGACGGGCTTTCTCCTGCAGGGCTTTGGCTTCCCTCTTCGCCTCCTTTCGGGCTTGGGTGAGCATCTCCTCTATCTCTTTCCTCATTTGTTCCCTGAGCATCCTGGCAGCCTCCCGGGCCTCGCTGACGATGGCCCTGGCCTCTGCCTCGATGCCCAAAATGCGTCCGAGGATCTCCTCCATGGTAATACCTTTCCCCGCCTCACTCCCGTGGCCGCTCGCCCAATTTCACTCTGACCTGTATCTCCTTCCCCTCACGGATGAGGGTCAACTCCATCTCCTGGCCGACCTCCTTCTTCATCACCTGATAGCTGATGAGGTCGGCCATTCCTCTCACCCGGACACCATCGACGGCTACGATGACGTCCCCACCAAGGGGCACCTCCTCCCCTTCGACCTTCACAGTCCACCTCTTATCCCCGCCGCGAAGGCCGACCTTATCCGCCGGGCTCCCCTTCACGACCTCGATTATCAGTGCTCCCCTCTCCACGGGGAGGTCCATAGCCTTCACGATCTCCGGCCTCAGATCGAAGCCTGAGATGCCCAGCCAGGGATAGGCGTAATGGCCCTTCTCGATGAGGACCGGAACCACCTTCTTCACCAAGTTGACGGGTACGGCGAAGCCCACTCCGGCGAAGGAGCCGGTGAAGGAGCGGATGGCCGTGTTAACTCCTATCACCCGGCCATGAAGGTCCAGGAGCGGCCCCCCTGAATTGCCGGGGTTGATGGCCGCATCGGTCTGGATGAGGTTAGGGATAGAGAAGCGCCCCCCGACGACGGTCGAGATTCGACCCAGGGGCATGGTTCTCCCCAAGGCGCTAATGATGCCCGTGGTCATGCTTCCCTCCAGCCCGAATGGGTTGCCGATAGCGACCACCCGCTGGCCCACTTCCAGCCTGTCCGAATCGCCCAGCTCGACGGTATGTAGCTTCTCCGGAGGGATGTCAACTCTGATCACCGCCAGATCGCTGTCCGGGTCGGTGCCTACCACTTCGGCGTCCACCATAGTTCCATCGGCGAAGGTCACTTTCACTTCTTCGGCTCCCTCCACCACGTGATTGTTGGTGACGATGTGGCCCTCCTTGTCGTAGACGAAGCCCGAACCCTCCCCTTCCTGGAAGAATTCCTCAGGAGCTTTAGGGAAGCCGGGGAATTCGAATTCAAAACGGAAGCCTCTCACCTTCTTGACCACCCGGATGTTGACCACGGCTGGGTTGACCCTTTTGTAGATGTCGATCAGCACCCTCTCCTCAGCGTTAGCCTCCTCGATAATGGAGGGTGGGAGGGGGGTGGGAGTGGGCTCTGAAGTGGGTGTCGGAATGGCCACGGATGAGGAGCCGGAGGTCGCCTTCTGGGTGGGGGGAAGCAAAGGGAGGAGCCCACAGCCCAAGAGGCTCCCTGCTAATAGAAGCCCCAGGATGGTAAGCAACAGCCCTTTCCTCATCCCCATCTTCGGAAACACTCCTTTCCGTTCGTCCCGATATCCCTTAACGCATCTTAGCCAGCCTGCGGAAGAGCTCCTTCTCCTCCTCGGTGAGGTTTCTGGGCACCATCACCATCACCTTGGCATAGAGGTCTCCTCTCCTCCTTGGGTTCTGCAGGTTGGGCATGCCCTTACCTCTCAGGCGGAAGACCCTTCCGCTCTGAGTCTCCGGCGGAATCTTGAGCATTACGTCCCCGTCTAAGGTGGAGACCCTCACCTCGCCGCCCAGCACAGCGGTGTAAAGGTCGACGGGAAGCTCGCAGTAGAGGTCGTCTCCCTCACGCTCAAAGACGGCGTGGGGGAGGATCTGAATCTTCAAGTAGAGGTCGCCGGGAGGACCTCCCCTAAATCCAGGTCCGCCCTGCCCGGCCAAGCGAATCTTGGAGCCCGTCTTCACCCCTGGGGGGATCTTGACCTCCAGCCTCTTCCCATCCTTCCTCAATATCCGCGTGGTGCCATGGAAAGCCTCCTCTAAGGTGATTTGCACCGTCTGCTCTATGTCTTCCCCCCTATAGGGGCGGCTCTCCCACATCCTCTCCCAAGAGGTATGCGGCCTCGCACCCATGCCACCGAAGATGGCCTCGAAGAAGTCGGAGAAGCCGCCTAAGCCCCCTCGTTCGAAGAAATCCCCTAAGTCGCCATACTCCACACGGATGCGTCCCGGCCAGCCACTGAACCACTGGCTCCAGTCGAAGCTGCCCGGGTCGCCTCCCATACGCTGCCATTGCTGCCAATTGGCCCCTAACTGGTCGTACTTACGGCGTTTCTCAGGATCGCTCAAGACCTCATAGGCCTCATTTATCTCCTTAAAGCGCTCCTCAGCGTCGGGGCTATCGTTTACATCGGGATGGTACTTGCGAGCTAACCTGCGATAGGCTTTCTTGATCTCCTGTTGGCTGGCGTTCCTGTCCACACCCAAAATCTTGTAATAATCCTTGTACTCCATCTCCCTGCACTCCAAACCAGATTCTCGACCGAACCGAGGTCATTTTCAATGATACCACAATTGCCCTTAAATGTAAAATTGCCCTATCCCCCTGCATTTGCCAATCGAACTAAACGATAGTACAATAGCATAAAAGGTCAATAAGCTGGTTTTGGGACGATGAGGCAAAACGACGATTCGCTCAGACCATTTGGACTTTGCAGTCTCTTCTCGATCGGGGGCTTGCGAGGGAAAGGAATCTTGCTCGACCCGGAAAGGGCCTTGATCCATTCCTATTCGCCGCTTCGAGCTGCCCTGAGCTCCTGCCTCCCTCTCCTGTGGAGGAGGGATATCCATACCTATGTCCTCGACGCCGCGGAGGGAGGGGGGAACTTTGGTTTTGTGCAGGTGCAATGGAGGATGGGGGAGCCTTCAGCCAGAGTGATCTGTTTGGCTCCCCCTTTAGCGGAGGACGGGGCTCCGTCCATCTGGCGTCGCCTGCTGATCGAACTCTCCATCAGGGCAGGGGAGAGAGGGATCCAACGCTTGCTGGCCAGCCTCCCGGAGGATGGCTCAGAGGCGGAGATCTTTCAGCAGGTGGGCTTCGTCACCTATGCCAAGGAGGAGATACTCTACCTAGAGGGCATCTCCTCCTCCCGACGCCATCTTCGGGCGACCCTGCGACGGCAAGGGGCTGCGGATAGATGGGCTCTGCAGAGGCTCCATTCCGCTGCTACCCCTCGCCATGTGCAAGGGGCCGAGGGGGGCATGAGCGATCTGCTCAGAGGCGTTGAGGGCTACGTATTGGAGGCCCAGGGGGAGTTAGTGGGCCACCTTCGGATCAGCAGAGGTGAACGCGGTTATTGGCTTAGGATGCTCCTCCACCCTCAGGCCCGTGAACGAGCTGGGGAATTGGTGGAGCAGGCCCTTCTCCTCCTCTCCGCTCTTCCTCCCCGCCCTATCTACTGTGGCTTGAGGGGCTACCAGGACCATCTGAAGGAAGCTCTCTGGGAGGAGGGCTTCCGCCCTTTAGCTCGCCGCTCCCTAGTGGCTAAGCGCATCGCGGCACGAATCGGGAAGCGGGCTTTGAAGTCGATCCCGGTTTTGGAGAGGAGGGCCGAAGCGTTCACTAGAGCGGTTGCGCAATAAGGTGTTGCGTTTATGCCTGATTGGGCAAGCGCTCTGCTCTCAGATACGAACAGGTAGGAAGTGATTTTTATGAAGCAGAAGATAATCGACGATTTAGAAGCTTTGTTGGAGGTTCTGCCTCCGTCCATTGCTGAATCCTTGCGCAAGGCGGGCAGAGATGACGAGCTGTTGGAGGTCGTTCTCGACTTAGGGCGCAGGCCGGAGGCCCGTTTTGCTAACGGCGAACTCGTCCTCAGTCAGAGGGAGGTGACCAGGGAAGATATAAACTACGTCGTCTCCCGCGTCGGCGAATTCGATGCCGACAACCGAGCGGGCATCGAGCGCACTCTGCACCGCATCTCGGCCATCCGCAACCGCAAGGGGGAGATAGTGGGCCTCACCTGCCGCGTGGGGAGGGCCGTATATGGCACTATAGACATCATCCAGGACATCGTCGAATCGGGGAAGAGCATTCTTCTCCTCGGGCGGCCAGGGGTGGGCAAGACCACCCTACTGCGCGAAGCGGCGCGGGTGCTGGCGGAGCAGAAGCGAGTGGTCATCGTGGACACTAACAACGAGATCGCCGGCGACGGCGACATCCCCCATCCCGCCATCGGCCGGGCGCGACGCATGCAGGTCCCCACCTACTCCAGCCAGCATAAGGTAATGATCGAGGCGGTGGAGAATCACATGCCAGAGGTCATCATCATAGACGAGATCGGAAACGAGCTGGAGGCCGCTGCCGCCCGCACCATAGCCGAGCGGGGTGTGCAGCTCATCGCCACCGCTCATGGCAATGTGTTGGACAACCTGATGAAGAACCCCACCCTGGCCGACCTGGTGGGGGGAATCCAGAGCGTCACCCTCTCCGATGAAGAGGCCCGCCGCCGGGGCACCCAGAAGTCCATCCTGGAGCGCAAAGCTCCGCCCACCTTCGATGTGGTGGTGGAGATCCAGGATTGGCATCACCTGGCTGTGCACCACGATGTGGCGGCTGCCGTAGATGCCATCCTCCGGGGGAGACGCCTACCCGCCGAGCTCCGCTATCGCGATGAGGAGGGGGAAATCCAGGTGGAGGAGGCGATGCCCCTCCCAGTCGAGGAGAAGCCTCCCCTGGAAGCCCCCGCGCCGAGGCCCACCTTATGTGCTTATCCCTATGGCATCGCCCGTAATCGCTTGAGGCAGGCGGCCGATAACCTCGACCTCCCCCTCGCCCTGGTGGATACCCTGGAGGAGGCGGAGGTGGTCATCACCCTGAAGAGCTACTACCGCAAGCGTCCACGGCCCATCGCGGAGGCGGAACAGCGCGGCATCCCTATCTATGTCCTGCGCTCTAACACCAAAACCCAGATAGAGCGTTGCTTAGCGGACATCTTCGACCTTAAGGAGGTCGATCCCCTGGCCTCGGCTATGCGTGAGACTGAGGAGGCTATCCGCAAAGTGCTGGCGGGTGCTCCTTCGGTGGAGCTCTCGCCCCAGAACGCTTACATCCGCAGGAGGCAGCACGAGATGGCCAGCCAAGCCAACCTCGCCTCCGAGAGCTACGGCAAGGGGACGAACAGGAGGGTGAGGATCTACCGGGAATAGGCAAGCATGGGAGCTCGAA
>Ga0190286_1000179_pt1 | contig 30773 bp, 35 predicted proteins | sample 48691834_MG_FD_183241 | JGI IMG/M metagenome (GOLD analysis project Ga0190286, IMG submission 183241) | Hydrothermal vent microbial mat bacterial communities from Southern Trench, Guaymas Basin, Mexico - 4869-18-3-4_MG | ecosystem: Environmental > Aquatic > Marine > Hydrothermal vents >... | reverse complement strand
GGCGGGAATACCTACACTATGTAAGGAAGTATAAGCGATATGAGCGGAGGAGGAGCAATATTCCAGCCCATCTCCCACCATGCATCGATGTCAAGGAGGGGGATAGGGTTAAGATAGCTGAGTGTAGGCCGATAAGTAAGACCGTGAGCTTTGTTGTGATAGAGAAGCTTTAGCTAGAGGGTGAGGTTTAAAGCATCGGCGAATATTTGCTTGATGGGTGGTGATAGATGTCCAGGAGGAGTAGAGCCGTCGCCGCTGTTGGGATCCTTGAGCGTAGGCCGAACATACCCAGGACTATAAACGTCGGATCAGAGATCCTATGCACCGATAACTCTGGAGCTCAGATATTGAAGATAGTCCAAGTCCATGGGATCAAGACTAGGCTTAGACAGCATCCATGTGCATGCGTCGGAGACCTCGTATCGGTCACGGTCAAGAAGGGGCCTATAGATCTGAGGAAGAAGGTCCTACACGCAGTAATAGTTAGGCAGAAGAAGCCTTATAGGAGGCCCGATGGAACTTGGATAATGTTCGAGGATACAGCTGCAGTCCTAGTCACCCCAGAGGGAGATATCAAGGCCACGGAGATTAGGGGGCCTGTAGCCAAGGAGGCCGCTGAGAGGTGGCCTAGGATAGCTAATGCTGCGAGTATAATAATTTAGCGTATTTTGATCTTTTTGGCCCTGTCTAAAAGTCTTCTTTTCTCGGATCTATTGGTCTCTAGTAGCTTCTCTAATCTCTCTATGACCGTTGTCATCTTATAGACCCTGTCCTGCGTAACTCTACGAGCCGTTTCCCGCCTATTTTTCATTAACTCTTGAACTGTGTCAGCCACACATATGATCTCCGCCAGATTCCTATCCGCAAGAAACTTCGCAAAGGAATATGAGTGTATTTTTTGGACATCTGTTTCTAGGTCCTTAACTAGGGCGACCCCCCTCAACTCCTCATATTCCATAAGCTCCTCTAAGCTATAGCCTCTCGACAGTGCTTCGAGCTTCTCCATCGGGCTCAGCATCCATCTTCACCCGATCACTCACCTATTTTCTATATCCTTCTGGACTCGTGTAGTTGTTTTGTCGTTATTGAATTTAAACCTATCTCTCATGAGGGGATCGATTTTGACCTAATCTGTAAATTTCTTAAAATTCTTTTGTAAATTTGTGCAAGTTTAGCCAGTGCACCGTGAACTATGTACGGAGCTTGGTAGCAGAAATTCACGGTTTCCACCTCTTCTAACGCCTTACTACGAGTAAATCGATTACAATGTGATTCCTCGTCTTGGAGTAGGATTTCACCCTCCTCCAACCCAGTAGTCTGGCCAAATATCCCCGGCTCTTGACCTCGTCGATAACCTGGTTTACAAACCTCTCTTCAGAGCCTCTCCTCGCGAGTTCATGGAAGTGGATTACACCGCCGACGGGTTTGAGTGCTGAGAGGGCTGCGGGTATAGCCTTCATAGTTCCATGGAAGTATCCCATGATTATCCTGTCGGCGACACCCTTAAACATCTTCGGCGCTACCTCGACACAGTCTCCTAGGATCGCTTGAACCCTATCCTTAACTCCATTCAGCCTGATGTTCTCTAACAGGTAATCATAGGCCTCTGGATTAAGCTCTATCGAGTAAATCTTGCTTGGATTAGATAGGGTTGCTATCGGTATCGTGAACTGCCCTATCCCGGCGAACATGTCTAAGACGACCTCACCATCTCTGGTTAACGCCGCAACCCTCAACCTCTCAAAGCTATTTCCCAAGCAGAGCATGAGCCTCGTTAGATCGAGTTTGAAACGGTAGCCATACTCTCTGTGAATTATCTCCCTCACCTCCTCGCCGGCGAGATGCTTTACAACGGGTTTCCGCTCAACCCCCGTGACGCCGTAGATCCTATAGACAGATTTAACTCGATAAAATTCTAGGAGGAGTCTCCCGATCTCCTCTTCAAGTTCGTCTAACTCAGGTCTGAGTCTTAGCAATGCAACTCCTCCCATTATCTTGGCATGAGATGGCAGAAGCTTTGGATCCACTCCTGGCAACTTCTCCGCCAAGAATTCCTTCAGCCTCAATTATCTCTAAGATAGCTTAATCATTCGAAAATGAATTTATTTTGGAGGACTCAGTCTATGAGTCGGTGGGATGGGGGGTTGGGAGGTCCTAAGAAGCCGACCCTGAAGCAGCTTGAGAAGAGGCTTCTCAGACAAAAGCAACAGCAAGCTGGAAAGACGGCTATGGAGGTCAGGGATAAGTCTATTGCGGGAGTGATCCCGCCGAGCTTGGATGAAGTCGAGTCGTTCATCAAGACCCAGCCCTACATAACTCCATACATCCTGTCCGAGAAGTTTGGGATAAGAATCTCGATCTCAAAGGATATCTTAAGGAGGCTCTCCGAGGAAGGTAAGCTTAGGCTCATTGGAGGAGATAATAGGCTTAGGATCTACGCACCGATTAAGGTGGTTGTGGAGGAGCATAAGAAGGAGAAGCCGAAGAAGCGGAGGAAGTGATCACTCAAGCCTCGTCATCCTCACCCTAGCCCCAGGTCTTAGATCTTTAAGCCTTGAGAGGTCTCCCTTCAATCTCCCCACCTTAACCATCTGAGCCGGTGGAATGGCTTCTTTATAGGCTATGACTAGATATTGGCTCGGAGGCCAATAGAGGATGTCTCCAGCCTTAACCTGCTTAACCTCGCGTTCAGCACCCCTCCTCAGATCTATCTGAAAGTATACCGCGTAATCCCACTTCGCGACAGCCCCCTCGATCGGCAGCAGTTTTAGTAGTTGTTGAACCGTTATCGGCGCATAGAATCTAACGAGCTCTCCCTCATACTCGCCAGCCTCCTCAAACGCCACTCTTATCGGAATCCTGGATAAACTCCTCATCCAAGTTTAGGCGATGTTAGACCATTATAAATCTAACACTCCTCCTCATGGATGAAATTCGTAAATGCCGATTCTTGGAACGTAGTAAAAAAATGGGGGAGTTTTTGGGCTTCATTTTTCGATGGTTAATAAAAAAGATGGAGGAGATTATGGGTCTAAGGTCTTGATAGCGCGGTTCCGGATGTGAGGTCTATTATCGCTCCACTGTATCCCCAAATGAAGACATCTATCCCGAATACGTCGGAGAACTCCTTCCTCATGGCTAGGATATTGTGGCAGAATAGCCTCACCGTGTCCCCTTCATGGAATTCGTCGGCGACATCGCTCCAAGTCACCTCTCCGCCCCCAGCCTTAATCCACTTCCCGCGGGTCGACGCGATCACCCTACAACCATCTTTTTCAAGGATCATGTAGTTCTTCCCCTTCTCCACAAGCTCTCCTCTCGGACCCATGTATGTCTTGGTATGTCTATGGCCCGCCGCGTAGACCTTCAATGAGACCGGCCTAAACATCATTACCTCCCCTTGCTTCAATCCCAAGCATATGTAATGGGTTTCGTTGCCTCTAGTTATCGTGCCCATGACGACGGTCGCCTCACCTTCCTTAACATAGTTCATCGCGTTGATCCACTTGATTTTCGGAATTATCTCGTCGGATATGATTATCCACTTGCCCATCGCTAGAAGGCTTATCTCTTCACCGCCCTCGCCGATTATAGTTATCGATGAATTATCAACGGATATGATCTTGGTCTCAAGAACATCTAAGCTCTTGACGGTCTCCGATTCCTTCATCATTATGTCAAGGTTTGCGGGTGAGGCGTATGCGGATGAAGTCGCCAGCATGATCGCTATGATTACCGCAGCAGAGACGATCGCCACCAGCTTTAGATCCGGTTTCCCAACTCTTAACGCGTTCATCGAGTAGATCATCATATAGCTATTTTTAGAGAGGTTTGCACCAATCATCCACAACCCTTAAGTATAGCTCACTAAGCTGGCGCAGAATTCCTCGTAAACTCTAAAACTCGATGGATTGCCGCTTGATTGAGAGAGATGGGAGGGGAGCTTGTAGAGAAGGTTAGGAGAGGCATGTGGATGTTAAGCGAACGGGAATTCGTCAAGGGATTCGTGGATGAGCTCAGCGGAGACTTCGGAGAAGCCGTCAACCAATATCTACTAGATGCGGAGAGATGTAGGCGAGAGGGTCGAAATGTCTATGCATCGATCTCCTACGCATCGGCTGCTAGATGCATGAAAATTCTTGGAGATTATAAGCGTGCGGCGAAATGCTATTTGATGGCCGCGAAGATGTTGAGAGTCTCGCTGGGCAGATGTTATGGAGCTGATCGATTCGTCCGCGAGAGAATTTCACGCTATGTGATTGAGGCGTCGAAGCTTTTGGCGATGTTATCTGAAGGAGATTAATCTCTTGAAGATCCTGCTCATCCTCCCGGGAACCTATCCATATAGGGTTGGAGGAGTCTCAACTTGGGCGCATAACCTGATCTCAAATCTAAGCGATCTCAAATTCGACATACTCTCTGTGGTGGATGGAACCGACCTAACCCCGAAGTTCACGATCCCTTCTAACGTTCAGAGAATTTATCTGGTTAAGGTTGGGTCAAGCAACTCTAGAAATAATCGCTCACATGAATTTATGGGGGATCTCGGGGAAGAATTCATACCGTAGTTAAGGCTTCTGCTCGACTATCTTTTAGGGAGAAGTTCATGTGAGCTGGCCGCGAAGGCTGTCTGCAGGCTTCAGAGATTATTCGTGAAGCATGGAGAGGAGACGTTATTCAGATCTGGTGAGACGTGGAGTTTCTTCAAGAGATACTTCTCCGGAAAGGGTTGGCTGGGAAACATGACTATACGAGAACTCAGCCATACAATACGCCTCTTAAGAGATCTCCTCAAGCCCTTGGAGATGGATTTCGGCAGATATGATATAGTTCATTCGGCCCTCGCCGGATTCTCGGGGCTCATCGGAATTGTCCAGAAACTTGAGCATAGAGCGTCATATATCTTGACGGAGCATGCCATCTACTACAAGGAGAGGATCTACAATCTGGTTGGGTGTGGAGGCCCATATAGGAGATTTTGGAGCCTAGTCTTCAGAAGAATCTCTGAGCTAAATTATCATTGGGCCGATAGGATCGTGACCGTCTCAAGATCCAATATGCGTTGGCAGAAAGAGCTTGGAGCCGATGAGAGGAAGATTAGGATCATTCCAAATGGGGTTGACGTGGATAGATTCAAGCCCATCTCGGGGGAGGCCGATAGGTGGGGGTGGTCTCCGTAACTCGAATAGACCCCCTAAAGGACATCATAAACCTGATAGAGGCGATGAACTATGTGGCCAGCGAGATCCCTGAGGTGAGATGCTACATCTATGGCCCAGCCATAGACCATAGATACATGGATCAATGTGAGGCCAGGGTCGGCGATCTTGGGCTTAAAGATCATGTCAAGTTCATGGGATATATCTCCAATCCAGAGATGGCGTATAATAGGGGATGGGTGGTGGTTCAGCCGAGCATGAGCGAGGGGGCGCCGATCGCTTTGATCGAGGCCATGGCCTGCGGAAAGCCCGTGGTCGCCACAGACGTTGGAGGAGTTTCAGAGGTCTTAGGAGATGCTGGTATATTGGTTCCGCCCAGAAATCCGAGGGCCTTGGCGCGTGGGATATTAAAGGTCTTATTGGATGAGGAATTGGCGAGAGGGCTTGGGTTAAGGGCTAGGATGAGGGTTTTGAGAAAGTTTCCGATATGGAGAATCGTCAAGGAATACAGGGAGATCTATCGCGAGCTAATTCGACGCCATGGAGTGGGGGGAGGGATTGGCCGGGATCTGGGAGTTAGATCGTGCCTGAAACCTCATAGCGGTAGCGATCTACCTCTCTATCAGAGCTGAAAGCCCTCAATAAGGCTGTTAGATTATTAACCTCATAGAATCTCTCCTTGACAGGCTTAGGCTTCCCTAGATCTGCCCTAAACTTATCCTCAACCTTTACCACGCCCAGCTTATCGAGAACCTCGGCCGCCTTAGGGATCATCTTCTCGATCTCCGCTATCTCGCTTAGACTCAGACCTCTAATGCCCCATAATCCCATCAAAGTATCTTTCAGCTCGCTTTCCCAAGCAGACCCATAGAGTATGTAGAGAGCTTTTAAGATGTCTACAGCGGCCCTGTAAACTGGGTCATCCTCCTTCTTGACCAAATCCTCAACGATCTCCTCAATACTCTTATTCACGTAACTCTATCGGATGAAGATCCTTAATTGCTTTTCCAGCCACATCTCCAAGTAATATCCACAAATTACTCAAGAGGTTTGTAGAGAGGTTTAAATAAGGGGATTTGGAGAGCGCGGCCGAGAGAATAGGATATATCATCCCTTGAGTTAAGGATTATCTAGAGATCTGTAGAGGCGGTTGAGATGATCTTCGAGAGATCTGCGGGAGCCGTGCTATTCTATAGGAATCTCGTGATCGAGTATCTTTTACTCCGCTATGGGGCTGGACATTGGGACTTTCCGAAAGGCGAGATTGAGCCCGGTGAGGGGGAGCTTGAGACCGTTAGACGCGAGGTTTGGGAGGAGACTGGGATAAGGGATATTGAGATAATCCCCGGATTCAGGAAGAAGATACACTATTATTACAAGAAGTCTGGGCAATTGGTCAAGAAGACCGTTGTCTTCTATCTCGCAAGGGCTCCGACGAAGGAGGTGACCCTCTCCTATGAGCATACTGGATATATTTGGCTCGATTATGAGAATGCGTTGAGGAGGCTAACCTTTAAGACCGCTAAGGAGACTTTAAGGGAGGCGCATGAATTCCTCATCCATACATATAATTTGAGGCATTCACTTAAGAGATTGGATGATTGGCGGTGAGCAAGATGGCTTCGAGAAAGCTCATCATAATACTCCTCCTCGCAACATTAATGGCCTCGATCCCGATAACATTTGCTGAACAGCATCAGGAGCCGGCCGTGATAAGGGTCGTCGACCCATTTGGGGAGCCTATGAAGGGCATCGAGGTTCTATTGACCAAGGATGGAGAGAGCTTCAGGTTCTTGACGAACTCAACTGGACATGCGACCTTCACGAAGCTAACGCCCGGAAGATACGATGTATCCATTATCTTCAAGGATGTTAAGGTCTATTCGGGGGAGCTCGATTATCCGAGTCAGAGAATGCTCGAGGCAGTCGCCCTCCTCTCGAGGATTAATCTAACATTGTTGAATCTCGATGGAAAGGCCGTCAAAGGGATAGTCGTTACGCTCACCAGCTCAACCAAGAAATTCAATATGACAACCTCGTCGAACGCCGATGGAGTTGCGAGCTTCAAGTACATCCCATACAGTAGTCTACCAGATATCGGAGAATATTCTCTTAGAGTCTTTAAGGGCTCAGTGACATATTTTGAGGAGAGGTTGAATATCTCAGAGCCTTCTATCCAGAGAAACCTAACCCTCCCATTGATCACCCTTAAGGTGACGGCGACGAACTTGGAGGGGGAGCCTGTTCCCAAGACCACGATCACCCTGTCCGCGAGGAGGTTTAAGGAGAGTAAGCGCGCCGTGAATGGTTCAGCCATCTTCGAGAACATCCCATCCTCAAGGCTTGAAGATGTCGGAAAATATAGGTTCAATATAACTCTGTGGACTAGGGCGGGGGAGATTCCCATCCATTCCGAGGAGAGGGAACTATTATCCAGCAAGCAATTAGACATAGTCATGGACTTAGCGAAGCTCTACGTGAAGGTCTTGGATGAGGATGGCGTCCCGGTTAAGGGGCTTAAGGTCTGGCTCAGCAATAAGCTCGCCGAAAACTTCACATCAGCCATAACGGATTCAAGGGGTGTGGCGGAGTTTAATAATGTGCCTCTAAGCGGGGGAAAGACGAAGGCTGGAAAATATGTCGTAAGGGTTTTCAAGGCTGGAAGGGTTGTGGGCGAGGGGGTGGTCGAGGTCTCAAAGCTTAGGCAAGAGCTGAGGATCATGGTCACCAGGATAATGGTGAAGCTCGGCCTAACCGACTATGAAGATAAGCCGTTAAGCGGATACCTCATAAGCTTAATCGATAGGGAGACGGGTGAGAGATTCAATGCGACGACTGGAACGGACGGATCTGCCTCCATTAAGCTCTTCTTCGGAGATTATCGGGTTGAGGTCTCGAGGGATGGATATATGGTCTATAGTGGGTTGGTGAAGATCTCGAATAGCTCATTCAAGCTGAGGGTAGAGTCCGTTAACTTCCCATATCTCCTAATAGTCAAGGACTGTTTTGGAAACCTCATCGGATCTGGAGGCATCAAGGTTAGAGCTGGAGATGAGGTAATCCATGAATCCGCGTTAACTGGTCAGCCCATAAAGCTGAGGCTTCCCCGCCCAACAACCCTCTACATAGACATCTATGCGGATGGTGGAAAACTCGTCCAGAGGACTAGAATTTTAGCCGAAAAACCTGGGCAAGCGGAGATCATATTACACGACTACATCTATTTGAATGGCTTTATGCCTCTCGAGACGCTCGGCCTCACCATCTCGACCATAGCGTTAGCGGCCTTCCTCGGAGCCTCCGGACTCATCATCTATAGACGTGGATTTAGGAGAAAATCCTAATAATTTAGCTTTATTCATCTTCTATGGAGCCGCCTTTGAGGCGTGAGGGGATTAGTGAGAAGGGGGCTGAATGGAAGCTAAGTAGGGAGCCGACCGAGATCTGCAACCCGCTCTGCAGATATTTTAGATGTGCTAGAAGGGCTTTAAACTTTAGGAGGAATCCGCCTTGGTGCAACTGGGTCAACGCTCCATGCACGGGCTATAAGTGCCCATACGCCCAATGCATTCAGGTAAAGATGCTTCCAGACGGTAGATGCGGATTATTCGTTAGGAGGAAGACCAAGGAGAGCTTCGAGATCTTGAAGAGCCCATTCAAGGCCGAGACCGTCGATAGGGTTAGGAAGAAATTGGATAAATTCGGATTATAGACCTTGAGATGATGTTCAAGAGACTTGGCAGAGACTTCTATGAGAGATGGGCCGTCGATGTCGCAAAGGATCTCCTAGGAAAACTCCTGGTCAGACGCATAGATGGCCGAATCCTAGTAGGTAGGATAGTCGAGGTGGAGGCTTATCGGGGATCCGATGATCCAGCGAGCCACGCATATCGCGGGAAGACCGAGAGGAATAAGATCATGTTTGATAGAGGGGGGCTAGCGTATATCTACCTAGCTTATGGAATCCATAGATTATTGAATGTGACGGCCGAGCCTCTTGGAAAACCCGCCGCAGTCCTGATTAGAGCTCTTGAGCCTATAGATGGAATCGAGGTGATGATGAGGTTTAGGGGGACATCTGATCTAAGTGCCTTGACGAGCGGGCCTGGAAAACTAACCGAGGCTCTCAAGATAGGGCTTGAGCTTAATGGTTTAGATCTGACCACGTCGGATGAGCTCTTCATCGCCGACGACGGATTCAGAGGCTTTGAGATGGGCTCAAGTCCGAGGATTGGGGTGAAGGATAGGAGGAAGTGGAGATTCTATATCAAGGGAAATAGATTCGTCTCAAGGCCTGAGAAATCAAGTTAAAATAAGATCCCCCTTGGTTTAATGGGGGGATGAGGCGGAGTCAAGGTTTTAGGCCGAGAATCGAGGAGAAGCGGTGGGATCCAAGCTGGGAGGAGAGTATCTATGAGAGGTGGGTGGAGGAGGGGATCTATAGGTTTAGGCTTAGATCTAAGAAGCCTAAATTCGTCATAGACACCCCTCCACCCTACCCATCAGGTAGGCCATGGCATATTGGGGCGGCAGCCCACTACTCTCAGATAGATATGATCGCTAGGACTAGTAGGATGCTTGGATATGAGGTGTATTTCCCGATAGGGATCGATAGGAATGGGCTGCCGGTCGAGCTCTACACCGAGCGAATGTATGGGATCTCGATTAGGGAGGTTTCGAGGGAGAGGTTCATCGAGCTATGCAGCCACGCCCTAGACGACTTAGAGAGGGAGATGATCTGGATAATGAAGAGGATGGGGCTCAGCGGAGACTTCGAGAACTATTATCGAACGGACTCTGAGGAATATAGGAAGCTAACCCAAGCAACCTTCATAGAGCTCTGGAACAGGGGACTCATCTACACCGCCACTAGGCCGAACAACTATTGCTGGGAGTGTGGGACGACTATCGCGGACGCCGAGGTGGTGTATGAGGAGAGGCCTGCGAAGCTCGTATACATCAAGTTTAAGCTGAAAGATTCTCCAGGAGATTTGATCATAGCGACGACTAGACCTGAACTCTTGGGAGCTTGTCAAGCCGTCTTGGTGAATCCGAGGGATGAGAGATACACCCATCTACATGGAAAGCATGTGATAGTCCCAATCTATGGCCAGGTCGTCGAGATAATACCTCATCCAGCTGCAAAGCCTGAGTTTGGGACTGGTGCTGTGATGGTCTGTAGTTATGGAGATTATACAGATGTCCTCCTCTTCAGGGAGCTTGGATTGAAGGAGAAGGTGATGATAGGGCTTGATGGGAGGATGACCGAGGAGGCTGGAAAATATGCTGGGATGAGGGTTGAGGAGGCTAGGGAGGCCATCATAAAGGATTTGGAGGAGATGGGGCTCGTTGTGAAGATAGAGGACATAGTTCACCGAACCCCGATCTGCGAGAGGAGTAAGACGCCGATAGAGATAATTCCGATGCAGGAATACTATCTGAGACAATTGGATTTCGCCGACGAGCTGGTCAAGCTCTCGGATAAGATGAGATTCCACCCACAACATCATAAGAGGCTTCTATTGGATTGGATAAGCTCGCTCAGGATCGATTGGCCGATAAGTAGGAGGAGATATTATGCGACTGAGATCCCGATCTGGTATTGCGCTAAGTGCGGCGAGCCTCATGTACCACCTCCTGGAAGATATTATAGGCCTTGGGCTGAGAAGCCTCCATTCGATAGGTGTAGGAAGTGCGGCCATACGGAGTTCATAGGCGAGACCAGGACATTCGACACTTGGATGGATTCGAGCATAACCCCACTCTTCATAACCAAGTATATGCGGGATGAGAAGTTCTTCAAGGTAACCTACCCAACGGGGATAAGACCTCAGGGGAAGGACATTGTTAGGACTTGGCTCTACTACACGATCCTCAGATGCTATCTATTGACCGGGAAGCCTCCATTCAAGGAGGTTTGGATTAGTGGAACTGGGCTTGATGAAAGGGGGATTAAGATGAGTAAGAGTAGGGGAAATGTCATAGACCCGATCCCGATCTTGAAGAAGTATGGGGCCGATATCTTCAGGTTTTGGAGCGCTCAGGAGGCGAGCCTCGGGGAAGATTTCAGGATCTCCGAGCAGAGGATAGCGAGCGCTGGCAAGTTCTTGACAAAGCTCTGGAACATCGCCAGATATATCTCAAGCTTTCCAAGGCCTAGGAAGGCTAAGCTAACCCCCACCGATAGGTGGATCTTGGGCGAACTCACCTTAACGGCTAAGAGATGCTTAGAGGGCTACAAGGACTATAACTTCTTCATCCCAGCGACCACGATAAGGGACTTCACCTGGAACCTCTTCGCAGACCACTATATCGAGATGTGTAAGCCTAGGGCTTATGGATCTGGATTTAATCGGGAGGAGCAGAGGGCCGCTTGGTTCACCCTCCACGAGGTCTTGAGGACGATCCTACTCCTATCGGCTCCAATAATCCCATTCATAACCGATGAGATCTGGAGGAGGTTATACTCGAAGAAGAGTATACATGTCCAAGAGTTTCCGAGGGTGAGGTGGAGGACGACCTACACGAAGTATACGGAGGATATAGTCGAGTTCAACTCTAGGATCTGGAGGATGAAGAAGGAGAGAGGATTATCGCTCAGGTCTCCGATAAAGGCCGAGATACCTAGGAGGCTGAAGCCCTTCAGAAAAGACCTAATAGCGATGCATAACATCGTAGCAGGGTAAACATATATTCAGCCATACAATACTATGTGATGCTGAGCTGTGAGGATCGTCGGAACATCTGACCGATTGGGATGATGATGGGTCAGAGATCTCATCTAGGCTCGGCATTTAACATTATCAGCTCATAATTTCTTGAATGCGTTTAGGATTATCTTCGCCGCCTCCATCACCCTATCCTTAAGCTGATCCGCTAGGAGCATGGGGGTATCTCTGACGACGTTATTGCTTATTATCAAGACCGCCGCGGACTTGAACCCCCTAAGCCTTGCGAGGCCGAAGAGGGCTGCGCACTCCATCTCAACCGCTATAACCCCATACCCCCTCCACTTCTCGACGAAGTGTGGGTCCTCGGCGTAGAAGGCGTCGTTCGAAACCACAGCCCCAACTCTAAACCTCAATCCAGCTCTCCTAGCCTCTTGAACTATGGCCTCCATAACCTCATAGTTTGGCGCGAGGGGTAGATGGACTCCGGGCGCATAGCTTGAGAGGGCTCCATAGGTTGAGGAGCATGAGGCTGAGTCCGGTATCAAGAGCTCCCCGGGCTCCATCTCCTCTAGGAATGCTCCAGCCGTCCCAAGCCTGACGATTATCTCGGCTCCAAGCATCCTAAGCTCCTCGAAGACTATCGAGGATGATGGGCCGCCTATCCCATGGCAGGCGACCGTCACAACCTCTCCATCGAATTCCCCCGTATAGACTGGGAACCCCCTATTCGTGTTTACGAGCTCAGCGTCTTTGAGGATCGAGGAGATGTGCTCAACCCTCGCCGGATCTCCAACCGCTATCACCTTCTCCGCGATCTGCTCAGGCTTTGCCAAGATATGATATGGCCCGCGCATGCCGAATTTATTTCTCACTTGAAATATTAATCTTTATCATTTTTCCCTGTTGATGGAGCTTGAAGGTCTATTATGGCTACTATGTTGCTCCATTCGCGGTCGTGGGGTTCGTTGGATCGAGTGAGGGGCTGATCCACCTAGGATTTTACCGAAGCCTTGAGGATTTCGTGGAGAGAGTTAGGGGGAGATTTGGGGAGACCCGTCAAAATATCGAGGAGTTCAAGGATTTGATAAAGCTCTTAGAGAGATACTTCTCGGGTCAGAGAATCGAACTCGACTACCCAATCATCTTGAACGGAACCGAGTTCCAGCTAAGGGTTTGGATGAAGGTGAGGGAGATACCCTACGGGGAGGTTAGGAGCTATGAGTGGGTTGCGAGGAATATCGGTAGGAGGGGGGCGGCGAGAGCCGTTGGAAACGCCTTAAGGAGGAACCCGATAGCCTTGATAATCCCATGCCATAGGGTCATTAGAAAGGATGGCAGTATCGGAGGATTTGGATATGGGGTCGAGGTCAAGAGGGAGCTTCTAAGGATCGAGGGGATCGAGCTCTAATCACTTCAAGATCCTCCCAGTCTCCATATACCATAGATAGAGATCCAATTCGGCCAAGCTTATCCCAAGCTTCTCCGAGATCCTCCTGAGAAGCCCCTCTATCTCAAGATATCTCCTCCGAGTCAGGGATCTCGGCCTCTTAATCAAGCCATATCTTGCGAGCAGGTCTATTATGTGGAAGTCTATTATTGAGAGGTTCTTGAACCCTATGTTTCTGAGGAAGTGGCTTGCCTCCTTATACCCAACCCCCTTAACATTCCTCACCAACCACTCCCTAACCATAAACTCGTCATCGATCGTCTCAAGAATCTTGACTAGCTCGTCCAAACTCCTCCGCGCTTGGACTATGTATCTCGCCCTAGAACCTGGAAACCTGTGGCCAAGCCTTCTAAGGGTCTCGGCCAACTCTTCCTCGGAGAGCTTTAGAAGATCGTCCGCGATTTCCTCAATGATCCTTAAGGATCTCTCGGCGCTGAAGTTCGCGGCTAGAATGCAGAAGCATAGCTCCTTAAACAGATCCTCTCTTGAGGAACTTCTAAGCGATTCAAACTCCTTAATTCTGACCTTGACAACCTTCCTAACCTCATCCTCCATCAACAGCCTCCGTAGATCCCTCAAGAGCATCTGGAGACCGGCGCTCCCCATCGACGATTAAAGACTCCGGGAACTCATAATCCTTGAGGCATCCTTAATAATGTGGAGGAGATGGTTATGGATGGGATGATGAGCAACGTCCAAGTTGAGCTATGATACCCGACGGGCAGGCTGACCAAAACACATACTCAAAAATTTCCGCGTTAAATGATTTTATTCTCCCATTCTAACCAATTTTATGCGTGAGATTTAGATGGATAAGCCTATAACTATCTATGGTGTCAAGCTACCGCTCATCGAGGAGAGATGCGACCTAGCCCAAGTCATAGTCGATTCCGCTAGAAAGCAGGGATTGGAGCTAGAGGATGGAGACATCATAGTGATCACATGCAAGATTGTTTCAAAGGCCCTCGGCCTGCTCGTTAGGCTCGATGATCTGAAGCCGTCGACGAGGGCGGTGGAGATCGCGTCTAGGGCTGAATGCGATCCAAGGTTTGTTGAACTAGTCTTGAGGGAGAGCGACGACGTGGTTGTAGCTATTCCCGTTAAGAGGCTCGCCGAGGAGGGGCTTATTCCCCTGTACTCATATTCTAAGAATCCTGAAAATGTTGGGCGATGCTTGGAGAAGTATCCGATGATCTTCCTCGTGATCCGTGATGGAAGCCTTTGGACTGATGCAGGTTTAGACTCTTCAAACCATCCACCCGGAGTGATATCCATACCTCCCAGAGACTTAGACGGAGTGGCGAAGGCCATAAGAGATAGAATTAGAGAATTGACCGGCAAGGATGTCGCGGTCGTCATCTCAGATACGGAGATCTTCTTAACAGGCTCACTCGACTTCGCTAGGGGATCTTATGGGATAGAGCCTATCGAGCGAGGATTCGGCGAGCCGGACCTATATGGTAAGCCTAAGTTCGGGGGAGTCGACGCGATAGTCCATGAGATATGCTCGGCAGCCGCCTTGATGATGAGGCAGACTGCTCGCGGGATACCTGTCGTCATAATCAGGGGACTCGACTATGAGAGATGTGAATGCGGATATCATGATATGGTTAAGATGAGCTCGGAGGGGTGGGTGAGGATATTGAAGCATGTGTTAAGGGAGACTAGGAGGGTTTTGGGATTAAAGAGTTTCTTAAGAATGCTCTTAGAGTTCATCTAGGAAATGATCTCGATTCAGACCTGACTCCTCCCACATGATGGGCAGAAGAGGCTTAGCAAGGGCTTCCTCGCTCCGCAGAATCTACATATTGGGCTTATCGCGTTCAATAATGTAATCCTCCTCTCGACCTTCGCTCTAGCATTCCTAAACTCGACGCTATCATAGAATTCTTCAAGCATCTCAATTCTATTCAGGTAAGTTGGATGTGTCTTGAATGGTTCCGATATTGAGTCTAGGATTCCCTCAAAGCCTCCCTCAGAATATCTTATGAGCTTGGAGAACATGGACTTGACCACCTCTAGATCGTTCGTCACCAAGAGGCTGGCCCTATCCGCTGAGATTTCGGAGTCCCTATGCCACGCGAGTAGGAGGAGTCTGAGGGGCTCCGCGGCCAAGTCTAAGCCCATTAAGGAGAGTGAGAGTGAGGCTCCTCGAACTAGGAGCTCGGCTAGGGTGTGATATACTAGATGCCCGCTCTTCACGTGGCCAAGTTCATGGGCTATGACGGCCTCAAGCTCCCTCTCATTCATAATCTCAAGCATAGATGAGCTTATCACGAGCATGGGTTCTTCATCGGTTCCAAACGTGAATGCTTGAGGCGTCTCTGATTGGATTATGAAGGACTCTGGGAGAACCTTTAACCCCAACATTATCCCACATCGCCTTATGATCGAGCCTAAACTTGAAAGAGGCTTAACCCTAATCGATCCTCGAGCTAGCTGGGATCTTAGACGCTCTAGTTTCTTCTCGATTAAGAGATGCTTTATGATCTGGGGAAGGGGTTCGAGATCTTTGATGGACTCGATCCCATCCTTATCTGGGGGATAGATGAAGTCTTCAACAGCTAAATCATATTGGGTTAATGGGATTATCCTATGGCGGCAGCGGAGGCAGAAGATCCTATCGATCCTCGTATAGGCTCCGCAGCTTGGACACGGTATCTCCGAGTACTCATCGCTCACGGCGGATTTCCATAGAGTTAAGCGTGTAATGCTATTTAGCCTTCGACTCAGAATCATGCCTCTCCTCTCATCGCCATGCTAAAAGCTTAATTTACTCCCCCGTAGGTCATGATGCTTGATGAGGAGGTTTGAGCTCGCCATTAGGAATGGGATAATCTTAACGATGGATGATGAAATGAGAGTCTTCAGACCTGGAAGCATCGGAGTCGATGATGGAGTCATAAAGTATGTTGGATCGGAGGATGTTAGGGGAGAGGTCGAGATAGATGCGAGTAGATGCGTCGTGATCCCCGGGTTGGTCAACTGCCACACCCACGCGGCCATGACCCTATTCAGGAACGCGGTCGAGGATCAGCCCTTAGAGAAGTGGCTCAAGGAATATGTCTGGCCGGTTGAGGAGAGGTTGAAGCCCGAGCATGTGAGGATTGGAACTAGGGCGGCTTGCGCCGAGATGGCCTTGGCCGGGATAACATGCTTTAACGACCAATACTTTTACATGGATCAAGTCGCCGAGGCCGCGGTCGAGGTCGGGATTAGGGGGGTTCTATGCGAGGGGATGATCGAGGGATTCGACGAGGAGAAGGGGAGGAAGGCCCTCAAGAGAGGAGTGAACTTCGCCGAGAAATATAATGGCTGGAGGGGAATGATCTGGACTAGACTCGGCCCACATGCCGAGTATTCATGTAGCCTAGAGTTTTTGAGGAGGGTTAGGGAGGAGGCGGATAGACTTGGAGTCGGGATCCACATCCATCTAGCCGAGGCGAAGGCCCCAGTCGACGAGTTCATCGAGAAGCATGGGAAGAGCCCCGTGAAGATCTTGGATGAGCTAGGATTCTTCAAGGACGATGTCATAATAGCTCACGCGATCCACCTAGACGACGAGGACCTAAAGATACTCTCAGAGAGGAACGTGGCCGTCGCCTATAATCCAGTCTCCAATATGAAGCTCGCCTCCGGAGTCGCTAGAGTGGCTGAGATGCTGAAGCTCGGGATCAGGGTTGGAATAGGGACCGATGGACCTGGAAGCAATAATAGCCTAGACCTCCTCCAAGACATCAAGATCGGAACCCTCCTCCAAAAGACGAGATACATGGATCCAACGGTCTTGCCGGCTAAGCAAGCTCTATGGATGGCCACGAGGGGAGGCGCCGAGGCTCTCAACCTCTCAGACCTGATCGGGAGCATAGAGGTTGGGAAGAGGGCGGATATAGTGGTGATAGATACGAGGAGGATAAGATATATTCCGGTCAGGGACCCGTATACAGCGATAACCTACTGTTCCTCGGGATCGGATGTAAGAGATGTGATAGTTGATGGAAAGATTATCGTTAGAGATGGAAGGCTTCAGACGATGGATTCTCAAAAAATCGTGGAAGACCTTGAAGGCGCAGTTCAAGAATTGTTCGCGGAGTGATCGGATCGTTCATCAGATGTAGCCTATGAAGAGGCTTGGAGACCTCTCTTTAAACTCCCTCAAAATTTTCTCGGCCTCGTGGTAATCAAGCTTTGGGAAGTCGATGTATGCGTCTCTAATGTGTATCGTCGACTTTATGTTCGGGCATACGATTATGTCCGCGGCGTCCTTTAGCAGGTTTATCCCATTCTTGAATCCTGTTGGAGCCGCTGCAATAATCCTCCCCCTCCACCGCTTCTTTATACTCTTAATCGATGTGAGCATGGTGTATCCAGACGCTATTCCATCGTCAACTAAGATCATCGTCCTATAGCGCGATATCTCCGCGATCCTCGACCCAAATCTCCTTAACATCTCATCTATCTTACTCCTCGCCGATCTAAGCTGCTTCTCGACGACTTCTTGAGCTATGTTGAATCGTTTCACGTTCTCCCAGTTTATCTCCAGTATTCCATCAAAGCTTAGGGCGCCAAATCCCCTTATCTCCTCCCATGGGATCAAGAGCCTCGCGACTATCATTAAGCCTAGGTCGATGTTCAATGTTCCAGCTATTGTGACTCCTATTGGAACTCCGCCATTTGGGATCGCCGCCAAGCAAGTATCATCATCGATGAGGTTTTTAATCATGTTTGCTAAGATCTTGGCCGCATGGACTCTATCCCTATAGATCTTCAGCCTCTCCCTCAAGCCCGTCCTCTCAACTATCTTTGCGGCCAATCCATGTATGAGATACCTTAAGACGCTTTAAGTCTAGGGGTAAATGGATATAACTTGTCTTGGTGTCTCGCAAGTTGTATGGAGGAGGTTGAGCCTGTTCACGGCCAAGCCTTCTTCACCCTAGGCGTGGATGAAGTCTTCAGCCAGATACTGGTCTTCGACTACCATGATCCCAGAAGATACTATTACCGCCTACTCGAGGATGAGGACAGCTATAGGAGGGAGATGGATAGGCTCCTCAAGAACATGAACTCATTGCTGTCGGAGGAGGCGATATTGATAAATGGCGAGAGGGTTTCAGCCGAGGCTTTGACGATCAACCTAGATTTCCGAGGGATGGCTGAGAGTCCAGCGATCTCATTCTACATAGAGTTTCGCGGAAAGCTCCTTCACGGTGAGAGAAACGTCTATGAGTGCTTCTATGAGGAGGGCGTCGCCGAATACGATTACGAGGTATACTGGTTTCTTCCAAGGGGTTCTAGGATAATCGAGGTTGAGACATCGACGGATTACGAAATCTTTGGCGAGAGGTTTCTGGTTATGTGGGCTAGGAGGGGAGATCGCTATTCAGGCCATGAAAAGATCGTGTTCATGCTCCCCTAGCCTCAACAAATTTCTGAATTCTCTCAAGCCTCTTCTTGCTCAAGGTGTGGGTGGGCTTCTCAGGCACTATTCCCTCAGGCCTATAGATTAGGACCATTATTAGGGCTATTCCGAGGAGGAGATACTCAAGCCAAACCACGTCGAATGGCAAGAAGGGTTGGAGACCGCTCTTATAGAATATTATGAGCTTTCTGAGGGTCACGAATAGGGTTGCTCCAAGCAAGGTCCCGAAGTTGTTAGCAGCTCCACCTATCACGACCATGACCCAAGGCCAGAAGGTATAGCATACCCTATCATAGCCTAATGCCGTCACGCTTCCGGAGAGGAATGCGTAGAGCGCTCCGCCTATTGCCCCTATCGCCGACCCTATCATGAGAGTCTTCATCCTAAGCCTCACCACATCTTTTCCATATGCTTCGGCCACAACCTCGTTATCCCTCATCGCCCTGAGAGTTCTCCCTATCGGAGATCTACTGAGTAGCTCAACGTAGATGAATATGATTATGGCTGTGGCCATGATGACGGATGAGGCGAGGGCAAGTCTAAGCTCTCCTCCAATCCATCTAAATGGGTCTGGAACGGATATTCCAACAGTCCCGCCTATCAGATCCCTATAATTGTATCCTATCATCCTAAGGATCTCCGCCATCGCTAGGAGGGTTATCGCGAGATAATCCTCTCTAAGCCTGATCGCTGGATAGGATGCTATGAACCCTAGGATCGCGCCGACCGCGGCCGCTAAGATGAGGGAGACTATGAGCATGGCCATGGACATGAGTGGATTTGCTCCAAGAATCTTTCCGAGAGCATACATCACCTTCACGTTCTCATCTATGTAATCATATTTCCCGAGCAATCCATAGATGTATGCGAGAACCCTTCCCGGAACAGCTCCTATGAAGAATGCTCCACCCGCCACGGCCAAGAGCTTCCCGAAGTTCGGGATCCCGGCGTATCCGAACTCTATGTTCAGGCTTAAGGAGATTATCATGAATATTCCGAGGAGCGCGAGTAGGTCTATTATGAAGGTTAAGGCGAGCGATATCATCCCCTAAACCTCCTCAAGAATCTCAAGCTAATTCCCGTCAGACCCCTTGGGGCGAATAGGAGGGTTATCGCCATTATCGTTAATGGTATTATTGGACGATATGGCGCTATCCAGGTTCCAACTGTGAGCGAAAGATATCCCGTTCCCAGAACCTCGGCCATCCCAATCAAGATCCCTCCCAAGAACGCTCCATAGATGTTCGTCAGTCCACCGACTATGCTCGCCGCGAAGATGCTCACTATAAGCCTCGCCCCGATATCCGGATTACACATAAGCCAGAGTGGGAGCAAGGCTCCAGCCGCTCCAGCCAATCCTCCAGCTATAAGCCATGAGACGGCGTAGGTTAGGTTGACGTTTATTCCAACGACCCCAGCTAGAGCTGGATTCTCTATCGCCGCCCTCATAGCTATCCCAAACTTAGTCCTCGTGAGCAAGAGATAGAGCGAGGTTATGACTAGGACCGCCATCACGGGAGCGACTATGAAGATGCATGGTTGATTGAAGATTCTAAAGTCATAGGATTTGAGGATATAGAGTCTGGTCGAGATCTTATAGGTTCTATTGAGATAGTCCGCGAGAATATTTATAACAGAATATAGGATCATGTCATAGCCTATGGTCGCTATCATCAAGACTATATAGGATGCCCCTCGATCTAGGAGAGGCTTAAGAATTGCTTGGTAGAGGATTAGGGAGAGGGCCGCTCCTAGAATAAACCCCAAGCCGATCGAGAAGTATGGATTTGTTTTTAAGATCTTAACCAAGATTAGGGTTATATAGGTTGTCATGGCGGCGAAGCTTCCATGGGCGAAGTTAGGGACCTTTGTGGTCATATAGGTTAGGGTTAGGCCGGTGCTGAGTAGGGCTAGGAGGCATGAAAAGATCGTCGCGTCCCTGAGGATCGGCGGGATCATCTTCCCACCACCATTTACTCAACGGCTCAAAACGCTTCTAAGATATGAGTTTTTGCGCTGATTTCCCGAAAAAAGTTTATAAAGAATTGAAAAACTCCAAAAACAATTAAAGGTGGTGGGAAAAGGTGAGAGGAAAATTCGGCGTATCAACCGCCGCAGCCATCGCAGCCATAGTCGTCGCTATACTGGTCGGGATAGGTATAGGGATCGCCGCAGCGCCCTCAATAGTCGCTCCAGCGACGGTCACGTCCACCGTTGAGAAGACCAAGACCGTTACGACTACCCTTGGCGCTGGAGCTACCGCGACGGTTACAACGACGGTGAGCGTTGAGAAGACCGCTACCGTCACGTCCACGGTTGAGAAGACAGTCACTGCTGGAGCTGGTGGGCTGACGGGTGAGATGCCTATTGGAGCACTCATACCCTTAACCGGTCCTCTCGCGAGCTTCGGTCAGAATAACAAGGTGGCGGCGGAGATAGCTGTTGAGGAGGTCAACGACTTCCTTGAGAAGATCGGGGCTGGATGGAGGCTCAAGCTATACATCGAGGATACTGAGACGAAGCCTTCGGTGGCGCTTGAGAAGCTTATGGCTCTCCACTCAAAGGGAGTGAAGGTGGTTATAGGTCCTATGGCGAGCGCTGGCGTGAAGGCTCTTAAAGAATACGCTGACTCCAATAAGATCTTGGTCGTGAGCCCATCATCGACATCTCCAGCCTTAGCCATACCGGATGACTATATCTTCAGATTCCCGCCAACCGATGAACTCCAAGGAAAGATCGCGCCGAGATTCGCTAAGACGATAGGCGCCACGCACATCATCGTTGTATGGAGGGGCGATGCTTGGGGAGACTGTTTAGCCGATGTCGTCAAGAAGAGGGCTTCAGAACTCGGCATAGAAGTCGCCAAGGAGATAAGATATGCGCCTGAAGCGACGGAGTTCTCCGCTGAAGTGGCGACTCTAGCGAGCGCCGTCGATGATTTGGTGTCCTCTGGCGTTTCGCCGGATAAGATTGTGGTTGTGTTGATAGGGTTCGAGGAGGCTAGAGGGATACTCTTAGATGCAGCCGACTATGATGTCCTCTGGAAGGTTAGGTGGTTTGGAAGCGATGGGACAGCCCTATCCACGAAGCTTATCCAAGATCCAAAGGTCGCGGAGTTCAGCGCAGCCGTTAGATTCGTCAATCCTATCGCTGGCTCCGAGACCGAGGGCTTCTGGAGGCTCGTTGAGAAGGTTAAGGAGAGGGTTGGGAGGATCCCAGAATCCTATTCGGTGAACACTTATGACGCTATCTGGATCATCGCCCACGCGCTATTGATCACTGACAAGTATGATGGCGAGGCTTTGAAGAATGTCTTCATGAGGGTCGTCGACCAATACTATGGAGCAAATGGCCACATAGTCTTGAACGAGGCTGGAGACAGGGCCTACGCGAACTACCTGCTCTGGGAGATCGTGAAGACCGACGGCGGATACGAGTGGAAGTGTACTGGGAAGTACGACTTCGAGGCCGATACGGTGAAGTGGAGCTAAAATCGCCGAAGAATCGAGCTACGATCCTCAATTGGATAAAAATTTTTAACTCCCCAATTTTTTATGCTTCTCAAGTAGATGAGGTCGGAGATACTGCGGACGAGCAACGTGACTAAGAGCTTCGGCGGGGTTAGGGCGCTAAAGGGAGTTAGCATAAGAGTTGATGAGGGCTCCATAACCATGATAATAGGCCCTAATGGGAGTGGGAAGACCACCTTGATAAACGTGATCTCAGGGATCTACAAGCCCGATGATGGAAAGGTATTCTTCAACGGTAGGGAGATAACGGGCCTCAAACCACACGAGATATTCAAGCTCGGGCTTGTTAGAACCTTCCAGATCCCCCAGCCATTCACGAAGCTAACGGTCTTAGAGAATCTTCTAGTCGCCTACCCACATAATCCTGGGGAGAAGTTCTTTGGAGCTTTGAGGAGAGATAGGTGGATGAAGGTTGAGGAGGAGGCGGTTGAGAAAGCCTTCAAGATCCTGAAGCTCTTGAAACTAGATCATCTATGGGATCAGCAATCCTATAAGCTCAGTGGAGGGCAGATGAAGCTCCTAGAGGTTGGGAGGGCGTTGATGAGCGATGCGAGGCTCATAATGATGGATGAGCCGGCGGCTGGCGTAAACCCAGTCCTAGCCCATGAGATCTTTAGGAGGTTTAGGGAGCTGAGGGATAGGCTTGGAGTGACCTTCTTCCTAGTCGAGCATAGGCTTGAGATAGCTCTAAGATACACCGACTATGTCTACGCCATGGCTAATGGGCTTGTCGTGGCCGAGGGTGTGCCGGAGACGGTTATGGTGAACCCGCAGGTCGTCGAGGCATACTTGGGGGGCTGAGAGATGATCGAGATAAATGGGTTGAATGCTGGGTATAAGAGGCTCCACGTCCTCTACGACATAAGCCTGAGATTTGAGAAGGATATGATAAACGTGGTCGTCGGCCCGAATGGAAGCGGGAAGAGCACCCTCTTAAAGAGCATCTTCGGCCTAACCACCATCTACTCAGGATCAATAAAGTTTAATGGAGTTGAACTGAATGGCCTCACACCCCATCAAATCGCCAGAAAGGGGATTGCGTATCTCCCACAGGTAGATAACGTCTTCTCAAATCTAACCGTTGCTGAGAACATGCTCATGGCTGGATACACCTTGAGGAGGGAGGAGGTTGAGGAGAGGATCGAAGAGGTCTCCGAGACATTTCCAGTGATAAAGAGATACTGGAAGAGTAGGGCAGGAGTCTTGAGCGGGGGTGAGAGGCAGATGGTCGCGATGGCCATGGCCCTGCTTAGAAGGCCTAAGGTCATGATGTTCGACGAGCCGACTGGAAGCCTCGCCCCTAAGATCGCGAACGAGGTCTTGGAGAAGATAGTAGAACTCAAAGACACGCTGAGGATAACGATAATCTTGGTTGAGCAGAACGCCAAGAAGGCCTTGGAGATCGGGGATAAAGCCTATCTACTGGTGGGCGGGAAACTCGTATTCCATGGAGACTCGCATGAACTCCTAGAGCATCCGGAGCTCGGGAAGCTATACCTCGGGGTAAGCGGATAACATTTTATCGAGCAAGCTAAGCATCTTCTTGGATGGATCTCCCAAAGGTCGAGATAATCGGTGTCAAGGGTATACCGATAATCGAGGAAGGAGACGATCTGGCATCATTGATAGTCGAGGCCGTTGAGAGGATGGGCTTGAATTTGAGGGATGGAGACATCTTGGTAATCTCGCAGATAGTTGTCTCGAAGTCCGAGGGAAGGGTGAGAAAGCTCGAGGAATACAAGCCATCAAGATTCGCCGAGGAGATCGCCAAGAGATCTGGGAAAGATCCAAGACATGTCGAGGCAATACTTCAAAGCTCTAAGAGGATCGTTAGGATGAGGAATGGATTGCTTATCTGCGAGGCGGTCGGAGGCCATATCTGCGCAAACGCTGGAGTAGATCTCTCAAATGCGGGGATAGGTAGAGTCGCCCTCCCACCGGAAGATCCAGATCTCTCGGCGAGGAGGATTAGGGAGAGAATTAAGGGGCTCGCTGGAGTAGATGTCGCCGTCATAATCTCGGACACCCATGGGAGACCGTTGAGGAGGGGCTCCATAAACGTAGCCATAGGATGCTCTGGATTGAAGCCGATTCTAGACAGGAGGGGTGAGAGAGATCTCTATGGTAGAACTTTGAGATCGAAGATGATCTGCGTCGCCGATGAACTCGCCTCAGCGGCCGAACTCGTCATAGGTCAAGCTGATGAGGGGATTCCGGTCGCCATCATAAGAGGCTATAGGTTTGAGAGAGGTGAGGAGTCCGCAAGCACGATTCCTAGGAGTGAGAGGGATGACCTCTTCCTCTAGGATAATCGTCGGCAAGATATTGGAGACTATTCTAAAGCTGACCGTGGAGAGAGATGTGATCGATTCGCGGGAGATCGCGGAGCACTCCCTCATCTCAGAATCGATGGTGAGAGAGGTCTTAGACAAATTCAATCTAACGAATAGAATGGGTTTTGAGCAGAGGATTAAGGTAGCGTTGGAGGCGATTAGGCTTGGAGTCGATGGTGAGAGGATATCGAGATACTTGGATTGGAGGGAGTTTGAGGGCCTCTCCGCCGAGGCGTTCAAGGAGATCGGATACGAGGTTTACGGCGACCTGAGATTCAAGTATGGGGGTAGAAGGCATCAAATCGATCTATTAGCATATAATGGGATCCTCATGCTATTGGTGGATTGTAAGCATTGGAGGAAGCCCCCATCACCATCTGAGGAGGAGAGGATGATCGTCGAGCAGGAGAGGAGGCTGATAGATCTAAGAGATGCTTTAAGCACTCTTTGGAGGGGTTCCGGAGAGTTGAAGGAGATAACCTTGATCCCAGTAATCCTGACCATCTATGAGCCAAGGAAGAAGCTCCCCCGAGGCCATATATTCATATCCGTCGGAAAGCTCATTGGAGCCCTCGAATACTTGGAGAAGTCGTATTATGAGTTGAGGAATGAAGTGATTAAGGTTCCGAGGGATCTAGGCTTAAGTGAGCTGGTAAAGCCCCTCATAAGATTAAATAGATAGACCGACTGAGTTATCGATGCGCCCGATGAGGAGCCTGTTGCTCACGCTGAATAGTGATGAGCCATAGGGTCTCGGAGGGCTAGAATGGGATGAATTCGAGTATAGTTATTTGGATCATGAACACTATAATTAGGGTGAGGCTTATTGATTCGAGTATCTTTGACACCAATTCATCTCTAACCCGCCTTAAAATCATCATCCCGAATCCTCCTAATGCGTGAAGGGCTACGAGCACGCCGATGAAATACTTTAGGTGAGTTGCTGTATGGATTAATATGCTTCTAGCTCTATCCATGAATCCGAGGGTCAATATACTCGCCTTAACCGTGACCAATCCATAGCCTGAGAGAAACATTAGGTAGAGCCCTATGGCGATTGGAATAGAAGTGTATTTGACGAGCATTAGATAGATCCTCAATCTAGTCTTTCTCTCCATGTTTGATAGACGCTAATAGGGGTATTTGTCAGTTGAGGCGACGAACAATATTCATCAAACATTATCGGGTACTCATCGGCAAACGACGCCGGCTCCAGCTGGTCTAAGTTTTCCCGCCTTAATCTCCTCCATCACTTGGTTGAGAAAATCCGAGCTCGTTGTGTAGATCTTCACGCCTCTCCCTCGAAGCATTTGAATCGCCCTAGGCCCTATCCCTTTAACGATCACGGCATCTGCTCCAGCCTTCTCGACGAGGTCTCCAGCCCCACATACCTCTCCATGAGCTATCGATGAGATCGATCTCATCTCTACCTCTATCTTATCGGCTGATTCATCATAGGTGATTATCGCGTAGTATGGTGATCTGCCGAAGTGGAATGAGATCCTAGAGGTGGTCCCCAAATTCTCTTGAAGCGGTATCAGATACCTCAACCGCCCATCACCTAGATCCCCTTTCTAGACCTGCTGGATATAAATTTATGCGATGGCACAAAATATCTAATCGGGGACTCTGGCTCGCAAGGTTTATGGGTTAAGCATGGCAATAATTCTCTGGGGTAGGCCATGGAGGCTAGGAATGAGATTAGCACGGGCTTGGTTATAGCTGGAGCTTATGCGGATAAGCTTAGGAGGACTCTCTTCGCCCAGCTCTCATCCAAGATCAAGTCGAAGGAGATCTCGACGACCGCGGTGGCCAAGGCTTCAAGAGATCTAAACATGCTCCTCTATAACATCTTGGTCGAGAAGCTAGCTGTCAAGAAGGGCGATGTCGTGAGGATCAGGATAGGATACACCCTAGAGGATGGGGAGATCAAGTGGGATTATGATAGCCTCAATATTGAGGTCTATAGGAGGGTTAGCGAGGGAGAGGTGGAGAAGATCCTTAAGGAGACTTTGATGAAGGCGGAGGAGGTAATCGAGAGAAAACTCAGGGTCGAGGAGGTTGGAAGGACACCGATAGGGGATCTAGTCTATTCGGTTAAGCTCGGAGACGCTGAGGTGGGGCTATTGGAGATCACCCCACTCGACGACGAGATCTTAGTTAGGGGAGCATTAACGTCCCCAGAGCCTGTGATAATCGAGAAAGCCAAGCTCAAGCTTGAGGGGAGAGAGCCAATCGAGGTTATCGAGGATAAGCTTAGAGAGATATCAGATCTTGGGAGGAGGGTAGGGCGAGAAGAGGCTGAAGAAGCCTTGAAGAAGCTCTCCGAACTCGTTTAGCCGAGGAGAACCTTAGAAAGATGGATTGGGCGGGAGCGGTCTTAGGGTTCGGAATATGCAGCAACAAAACATATAAACTATAAACCCCTCTATAATCTATAGAGTGAAGAGGCGTGGACGCCTTCTCCCAGCTTGACTTCGTGCTCAGAATCCTCTTGGCCTTCGCGCTTAGCGGAATCCTTGGATTCGAGCGTGAGAGGGTCGATAAGCCAGCGGGTCTCAGAACCCATATCCTAGTCGGGGTTGGATCATGCCTCTTCACGGTAATCTCCTTTACAGCCTTCCCGGGAAGCGATCCAGCTAGGGTTGCAGCTTACGTGGTGGCCGGAATAGGTTTCATCGGAGCTGGAACGATCCTCCAAACTAGGGAGAGGGTCTTGGGGATCACAACCGCTGCATCGCTCTGGATCGCGGCGGCGATCGGTATGGCCGCTGGAGTAGGCTACTATGTTTTGGCCGTCATCGTCACGGCGCTCTCCTATCTAACGCTTAAGCTTAGACCATTAGAGAAGAAGATAAAGATCTCTAGGAAGACCTCATGAAAAGAAGCCGCTCATCTCATCTTTATTATCCGAATATAATCTCCTTCAAAAATGAGCTTAGATCTAGGCGGCAGACCTTTGGGTCGATGATGTCTCCCAACTATGAGATAGAGGTTTTGGGGCGGAGGATGCGGAGGCCTCCTAACTATTTCGTATGTCTCCTCATGTAGAGCCTCGACCCAGTATCTCAGCCTAGTGTCCGGAACCACTATCGTAGATCCAGGCGGCACGTAATCGACTATCCTCTGAAGCTCTAGGTAATCATTCATGGTTATGCTGGGTCTGAGCGCGAAGATCGTTGGAAGCATTACCATGAACATCAACCCGATGATCGCCGTCAACATCGCAGGCCTACTTGACTCCTTAACTCCATCCATCATCGAGGCGATTATCAGGGGAACTAGGATCGATCCCATAAGATTGAATCTGAAGAGCCATGAACGGCCTATGATTGGGAGGTTTAGGAGGATTAATGAGATTCCCGACGTGATGGGGATCAGAGACTCGAGCTTGGATCCGTGGGTTAGGCCATATGTGATCCCAGCAAGCCCGATGAGCATGCTCCCGATGGAATCTATCCTCCTGAACGTTAAGCCACCTCCATCCCCAAACGGCTGATTCAGAAAGCTTAGAAGCTTGAATGAATCATATCCGGTTACCTGCGGGAAGATTGATAGAGATATCGCGAGGATGATCATCGACGTTATCGCCGCTGATGCGGAGGCATATTTGATGAGATCATCGCCTCTCCCAATCAGGGACAAGATGAAAACAATTAACGACAGCAACGCCAATACTCCGAAGGTCAAGACATGTGAGAGGGCTGAGGCCAAGGCAACTATGGACGAGTAGACCACCGCCCTCCTCAGATCCCTAACGTTTAGGAGAACATAGATGAATATCGCTGGGAAGATTAGGCTCACATAATTCTTTATGAAGTCCTCAGCAAGCCTGAGGGTGAATGGGGATAGGGTGAAGGTGAGGGATGCGGTCAAGCCGCTTAGATCGCAGAACCTCCTAAAGGCCATGAATAGGATCAAGGAGATCAGGCCGCCGTAGAAAGCGACCGCAACCTTCAACCCAACATTCTTGTCCGAGAAGAGGAGGTAGAATGGGGCCAGCATATAGTATGTTAGGGGCGGGTCTGGATACTTCAATGATCCATCGCCCAATAGATGCCTCATCTGGATCAGATAATATGGTCCGTCGATCCCATACATTATCGGATACCTCAAGAGAACGATCAGTATCGTGATGAAGGATATTAGAAAAGCAGCAGACATCAAACACAACGATTTCAATGAATATCTCATCACGACCTCAACTCACCAGATTAAAAATTTTTAAAAAGATTAAAAAGGATATGCTATTGCGGCTGTGAATACTCATGGGTGTAAGAAAAAAGAATCGAGAAAGCTAAGGATTATTCAAAGAAATTTGCAAGAATCTTCCTAAGTGATTTACAAAAAGACCTTTAATTGCAGAAATGCTGGCAATCATCTAAGTCGTATAATGACATAAGTTGTCTTAATAAGATGATCGGGGCGTGCGGCCGTAGAATACAAACCCATTTAGGTTTACCCTCAATTTTTAAATCCATTAAATAAAAATGTTATGTGATGAGAGGATTGAGAAGTTTAACCTATTGGAAATTTTTATTTTCGAGGGGGTTTCAGGAAGATATGTGATCGATGAGGTTCTGCGAACTTATGCTTGAAAGATTAGGGTAATTCGATGTAATATGATTCATAAGATACTAAAAATCCTATCTTTATCGGTTTTTCGTCCTCTCTTACTTCAAAAACCACGCAACCTTCTGCCTCTTCTTCAGGATAAAGGTCATGTCCAAAATGATGACATAAGTTTTCAGCATATTTTTCATCATTACTTTGAAAGGTCTCATAACCCCTTTCTTTAGTCATTTGATAGAACAAACGTTCTTCATACCTTATGTTTTTATTAGTGTATAGTTCAAAACAGCAAGGCATATCTGTAAAGCTTATAATACTCCCTCCAATGTTCTTCACCCTGAATTTAACTATGTAAAAAACGAAACCTTTCCTAGGATGGACAACGAAATATTCTCCTTCAATAATTTCACGCGAAACATAATCAGCCTTCTTTACTTCGAGAGAAGATATTTCAACTTTACCTTCATAAACTTCAAATGTGTGAGGGAGAGTTATGTATTCCTCTTTAGGACCTATTTCCTCCATGGTTCTCTCAATTGCTGGAATGAATATGTGTGCAACAGCTATAGTCTCAGCTAAACCTATAGCGCCAAATATTATCGCCAGCAAGGGTAACACTCCCATACCCTTTCTATAGAGAACTGTTCCTACAATAATCGCTGGAATACCGAAAATATATCCACCATAACCCATCCACCCGATAAGCGTGCTAACGACCCCGAGGATAAACCCGATAATCCCGATAATAATGCGGCCAACGTTTCCCTTTCTTTCGGCCATACTAGCTGGGGCGAGGCTTGGTTCAGTCTGCCTTAGGGGGCTAACTTGCGTAGAAAACTTGAAGCCACAGTCCATGCATTCCCATACGCCTTGATATCCAACTACGTTACCGCTACCGCATTTAGGACACCTAAGAGAAGGAGATTCTTCTCCTCCCATCCCATTAATTTTTAAGCTCTCTCAAAAATAAGCTTATTCGAGCCTTTCTTACTAAAGTGATGCGTGTAAAAATGGTGGGTCGCCCATCCATTTTGGGGGGCGTGCGGCGGTAGTCCTCCTTCAGTCTTTAGGCGGGATTCGTCTAAGCGGTTTAGGAGACCTCGCTGGGAGACGAGCTCATCGGCCTCCAACCTTTCCCCGCGTGGGACGCCCGTTTCACCCAAGCCCACATCCTCGTCGACGGCTTACAACCATCTCATCCTCATCTGGATGCGGGTGGTCTCGTCTCTGCGGCGTTGCCCGGGGTCTCCCCCGACGCCTCGCGGCGCCACGCGTCTCCCACTTGGGGGAGGAACTTCCTCGGGAGTTCCCCGTGGCCCGCCCCGCCGCTCGCCCCAAACCATATCTATCGATCTCCTTATATCAACCTTCTCGACTCCCCTAGGGATTAAGGCCGGTCTGAGACTTCACACTAAACCTAATTCTCATAAAATTTTAGAGAGAGGCGCGCAGAGGCTGAGCCATCCACCCACGGCGAACAATCCCAAGCCCCTCGGGCGATTGGGAGTGGCGGGCTGAGGGCGTCCGGCACAAAGGCCTCCGCCCTTACACCCCCACCCCATCAAACCCGTCTTCTACGGGAGCCCTCGTCGAGGGCCGAGGCCCGTCGCCGGGCCACATAGCCCTCGATTGGCCGCCTGAT
>Ga0190286_1000178_pt1 | contig 31009 bp, 31 predicted proteins | sample 48691834_MG_FD_183241 | JGI IMG/M metagenome (GOLD analysis project Ga0190286, IMG submission 183241) | Hydrothermal vent microbial mat bacterial communities from Southern Trench, Guaymas Basin, Mexico - 4869-18-3-4_MG | ecosystem: Environmental > Aquatic > Marine > Hydrothermal vents >... | reverse complement strand
CTTCTCGGGTATAGCCCTATCCGTCTTTGGATCAAAAAGCCTGTATCTCCCCCTCCCAACCCGATATAGGATGTTCTTACCTATTCCTCCAGGGGCCCCTCCAGGGGCGTTGGCAGTCACAGCCTGAATCATGGGATTCAGGCTATCCACCTTCCTCGGGGGATAGCCCTTCAATAGGACATTATTGATGTAATCTATGAGCTGTTTACGGGTGAAAGTTCCATCTGGGCTTCGAGCGGCCAAGTCCCTGGCCGCCATCTCTATGAGCTTCCAATTCGGGAGGTTCTGTGGCCCGCTCATATACCCACCTGGACTTAACATTTCATAACATTTTATAAAATTTTCTAATCGCCATCCGTAAAGGTTCTAAAGACCTCCCAGATATCTACTTAGACGGAGATGCCTGGAGGATGCATCTTCTGCCGCATCATACGTCGGGAGGCTCCGGCTCACATAGTCTATGAGGATGAGCATACGCTTGCCTTCCTCGACATCAACCCCTGCGCCCCAGGGCATACGCTGATAATACCGAAGGTTCATGCTCAGCGTCTGGAGGAGCTCCCTGAGGATGAGGCCATAGCTCTCTTTAGGGCGCTTCACCGCCTCATAGGGCCGATACAACGGGCTGTGGGGGCTGATAGCACGACGATAGGCGTAAACAACGGCCCTGAGAGTGGTCAGGAGGTTCCCCACGTCCATATCCACGTCATACCCAGGTTCAGGGGTGACGGCGGAGGCATAATCCAGGGCGTCGCAAGGCTTTGGAGGAGGCCGACTAGGGGGGAGATGGAGAGGATAGCGAGGAGGATCAGGAATTTAGTGGCTTCTCCTGCTTAGTCTCTCTTCGATCCATCTATGGTATTCGGCTACCTTCTCCCTTGGGAAGGGGTTTATGATGCTGATCTCCTTCACCTTCGCCAACTCCTCATCGAGTGTGTAGATCACCCCTGATCCAAGGCTCCTTGATAGGGCTATTAGGAAGCCATCCCAGGACTCTATGCCATAATGGGCGGCGTAGTCGAGGGAGTCCAGCGCTAAATCGACCGTCAGGTTAGGGTATAGGGCTGGAGACCTCGTTCTCAATATGCCCTCCAAAACCTTCCTGACGATGAGGCGGGAAACCCGTAGATACCTCGTGGCTATGTGATATGCGCCGAGGATGATCGCTATTGGTATAATGGCCTTCCTCCTCCCCGAGAGTATCTCGGCGATGAACTCCACGGCATCCCCCTTCAGGGGATTATCGAAGGTTGCGGGGATGAGGATGCTGACATCGATGACGCCATCAGCGGAATCCAAGCTTCCTCTCGGCATATTCACGGCTCATCCACCTCCAGCTCTCCTCAACATCCTCAGCGAAGGGCTCGGCGTGAAGTGAGAGGGCCATCTCCCTCCACTCAGCCACACGACTCTCCAGATCTTCATCAACAACCTCAACGATCAGCCTACGGCCATCGAGCCTCACCAACGCCTTACATCCATCCACGATGCCCAGAGATGCCCTAATGGACGCTGGGATCACCATCCTCCCCTGCTTATCGATCCTCACTATATACTCCATAAATCACACCATATGGATTGAACTATTCCACATTTAATAAGCTTCCATCCATATACATCTCTAGGGATTGGGATGAGGCGTAAGGTGTTTAGGGGTATGGGTTGTAGGCAGGTAGGCCGCAGCGGCCTCTGGGTCTCAGAGGTTGGCCTCGGCCTATGGAAGTGGGGTGACCCCTCCTATGACGGCTCAAAGGTTGGTGAGCATGAGGGCTTCAAGATTCTTGATCGAGCCTTGGAGCTTGGGGTCTTCTTCTGGGATACGGCTAACTCCTATAATTGGGGCTCTGGGAACTCTGAGAGGCTGATTGGACGCTACTTCGCCTCTAGGGGTCGCCGTGTCAGGGAGCAGGTGGTTCTGGCGACGAAGATCGCTAATTCCGTTAGGGAGGAGCATGAGGAGAAGGCGGATTTCACGCCGAATCAGCGTGGGGCTTCGAGGCTGTATATACGCAGAGCCGTCGAGGGATGCCTCAGACGCCTCCAAACCGACTATATCGACCTCCTCTACGTCCACTATCCAGTTCTCGATGAGGAGGGTGAGTATGAGACCCCCTTAGAGGAGACTTGGGGAACCCTCGACGACCTCATCTCCGACGGCGTGGTCTACTATCTCGGCGTCTCCAACTACAACATCAGGCAGATAGAGGAGGCGAGGGAGGCATTGAGGAAGGTTGCCAAGGATGCCTCCAGGCGCATAGTGGCTGTCCAGAACCCCTACAACCTCCTGGAGAGGGATGCCGTATCGAAGGAGGAGGGCGTCGGCGAGGCCGAGTTTCTACGATATATCCGTGAGGCGGGTATAGGCCTTGTGCCCTACTTCCCCCTCGCAGCTGGGATGCTGACGGGCAAATATCGAAAGGACAACATCGATAGGGTTAAGGGGCATATCATCGATGACAAGCTTCAGGACAGATACTTCACCGAGGCAAACTTCAGGGCTGTGGAGCTCCTACAGGAGTTCGCTAAGAGGAAGGGGGTAACGTTGCCGCAGTTGGCTATAGCCTGGCTCCTCAGCCATGAGGAGGTCTGCGGAGTCATCGCAGGAGTCACCAAGATGGAGCATCTCGAAGACAACGCCAAGGCGACGAGCATCGAATTGACGGAGGAAGACCTCAGGGAGATCGATGAGATACTGGAGAGGGCTGGGGTTAGATGAGTAGGGATTTAAGGATCGATGGAGACTGACATCCCGATGGCTGAGAAACCTAACTATGGCTCTCCGACCTGGCATGTGGTCTCCAACGCCATGTTGGGGGCCGCCCTCATCCTCGTGGGAGTCATCGCCGGACTCCGTTATTCACCCCTCCTATATCTGCTGATCCTCCCTTCCATCTACTTCCTATGGTCGGCTTATGGTTGGAGTAGGGGAGGCTACCTGGAGGAGAGGCTTCGCATCAGGGAGGAGTTTATCAGGGCCGTCGGAGTTGGAGACGGTGAACGAATCCTCGACGTTGGAACGGGGTCAGGCTTCCTCGCCATAGGCTTCGCAAAGGCGATGAGAGAGGGTGAGGTGGTCGGCATAGACATCTGGATGCCCATGGGAGGCGGAACAACCATGGAGAACGCCTTGAGGAACGCCGAGATCGAGGGTGTAGCCGATAAGGTGGAGTTCAGGAGAGCCGATGCGAGGGAGATACCATACCCAGACGGCCACTTCGATAGGGTTGTGGCCAGCTTCACAATCCACATCATAAGGGATTGGCCGAGGGCGCTGAGGGAGATGGTTAGGGTTCTCAAGCCGGGGGGAGTCCTCGCCCTCTTAGAGCCTGGAAGGGGGTGGGCATCTGGATGGAGGGTTGAGAGGATTGTGGAGCATCTCAAGGAGCTCGGCCTGAAACAGGTGGAGCTCCAACCCTTCACGATCCATTATCCAAAGCGGAGGAAGGTCTACCTCATCAAAGGTGTGAAGACGGGGGAGAAGGGATGAACACCCCTCCCTGATGGAGCTGGCGGGGAGATTTGAGGGAGGCGTGGATTATACGGGGGAGGTTAAGGAGGAGGTGGAGAGACTCTTCCTCCAACGACGTGAGGGGCGGAGTAGAGCAGCAGAGATTTAACGCTTAGAACCCATATCACTCGTGGTGGAAGCCTTGGAGGTATATGAGATTCTCAGAGACCTAATGGAGGCTCCAGCCGTCACGGGCTTCGAGGATCAGCGTCGCCGAAGGATAATTGAATACTATAAGCGGTTCTGCGACTCGGTTTCAGTTGATGTCATCGGCAACGTCATAGGAACCCTCGGCGAAGGCGATAGGGCTGTGATGATCGCAGGCCACTACGACCAGATAGGGTTCATGGTCAGATACATCGATGATAAGGGCTACATACACTTCTCACCCGTCGGAGGCTGGGATCAAAGGGTCGTCTACGGCATCAGGGTTAGGGTCTGGATCGGCGATGGATTGGATGACTATCTCATAGGGGTCGTCGGAGCCAAGCCTGCTCACCTCGCCGAGCCTAAAGAGAGGGAGAAGGCTGTTGAGTTTAAGGATATGCGCATAGACATCGGCGTTGGGAGCCGAGAGGAGGCTGAGAAACTCGGCGTCAAGCCTGGATGCCCCATTACACCCGATTCGACGCTGACGAGGCTGGGTAAGGACGATGGAGACCTATTGATTGGCCCAGCCTTCGACGACATATGCGCCGTAGCCTCCATGATCAAGGCTCTGGAGCTCCTCGACGGCGAGGCCCCAGAAGGCTTGAAGATACACATGGTGGCGACGGTTCAGGAGGAGATAGGGCTGAGGGGTGCAACGGTCTCAGGATACAACCTGAAGCCCTGGTGCGCCATAGCCTGCGACGTGACCCACGCAGTGGCTCCAGGCGTCGAAGCCGAGAGGGTGGGGGGCGTGGAGCTGGGGAAGGGCCCCGTCATCGCCGTGGGAGCAAACTTCACCAGACCCCTATGGGAGTTGATGATGAAGGTAGCTGAGGAGAAGGGGATTCCATATCAACGTGAGGGGATACCAGGCCGAAGTGGGACGGATGCCTGGGCCCTGCAGGTTGTGAGGGGTGGAACCATAACGGGATTGATATCCATACCGAATAGGTATATGCATACGCCTAACGAGGTCATCTCCCTCAGCGACTTGGAGAATGTGGCGAGGCTGATGGCTGAGACCCTGAAGGCGCTGCCCGAGAGCAACCTGAGGCATATCGTCGAGGTCTATAGGAGGGGTTAACCCTCTTTTTTTGCCCTGAACCTCCAGAATCCTCCTTATGGCCCTGAGCTCCTCCAGCATCTGCTCCTCAACGCTGCGCCTCTCCCTCCCAGTGAGGACTCCGATGCGTCTCAGGGCCTCATCCCTCAGCTCCACACCCCTCTCAGCGTCGATGTGGAGGAAGGAGACCTCCGCCCTGGCTCCAGCCTGCCCTCCGAGGGCTGCGGTGTGAAAATCCAGGTTTGCAAGGCCGAGGCGCCTCTGGAGGGGGCCCTGCCTCAGGAGGATGTCACTCACCCTGTAGTAGGGGACTTGACTCTCCCTCCTCCACCAGACCCCCCTCCTACACCTGATGTAATCCTCCTCCAACTCGTAGGTGATGCTCTCATAGTATCTCTCGATCCAGTAGAGGATGAAGGGGGCTGTGATGAGCGTTGGGAGATAGACGACGGCGAGAATTAACCTCGGCCTAAGCAGGAGGAGGGGGATACTCCAGCTTACGACTCCAAAGATGACGACGATCAACAGATACAGCCTATAAAGGGTCTTCATCTTAGGGCTCGGCCTAAGCCTCATATACATCGACGATGGGAGGTTCAGGGTGGCTCATAAAATCCTTTCGATCCCCTCTTCAGCTCTCCCGCCAGCCTATGCGCCCACCTAATAGGTTCGGGAAGCCTATCACGTAGAGTTCTCAAGGCCAGCTCAACAGCCGTCTGAAGCGAAACCCTATGACCTACGGAGACATAGACCCCACGACCATTCCGCCTCAAGACGGCTCCAACAACCCTATCTCTATGGATCAGCGGAGTCCAGCCATCCCTCGGCTCACCTTCACGCCCCACGAGTCTTCGGGCTGCGATGCCTATCGTCGGCAGGTTCAGCTCGACGCCGACGTGGGTCGCCAGGCCGCAGCGCCTTGGATGGGCTAAGCCGTGGCCATTCACCATCAACACATCGAGGGCTGACACACCCCTAACAGCCTCCTCAACAGCCGGAGCCTCCCTGAAGGCGAGATACCCAGGGATATATGGGAAGGAGACCTCCACAACGGCCTCGGAGGACTCGATGGGCCTCAAATCTGCGTCCAGGACGACGCAGACAGCATAGGCCACGTCACCCCTATATGCGACGTCGGTGCCGCCGATGAGCTCAGCCCTCTCAAAGTCGTCGAACTCCACAACCCTCGATGAGAGCTCCATCTGCAGCCTCCTCAGGGCCTCAAGGGGTCTGGAGGACTCGAAGTCGCCGTAGGGGTTCTCAGCCCCAGCGTCGACGAGGCCCCTCGCCCACCGAAACTCCTCACGTCTCAAGGCCTCCAGGACGGCTCTCACGGCCCTGGCGTCTCCGAGGGCCTCAGCCAAAAGCCTCGGCGTCGTCACCCTCCCAGGGGGAATCTGCTCCAAGAGTCGCCTTAATTCCTTATAAAAATCAAGGGAAGATTGTTTCATTTTATAAGACACCCCAGTGAGATTCCCACATTTCATTTAAGTGATTTAATTTATCCCAATTTAACGTTAATTTTTTAAATATCTTAAAAATTCAGTAATATATGGAGGAATTGAGCACCATTTTACTCGTAGATGGGACCAGATATCAATTATGGAAACCTAATAATGAGAGAGTCTTCTCAGAATTAGTAAAAGATCACTTAAAGGATATCTTCGGTCCCAACCACATATATTTTGATATAGAGCCTAAACTAAGAACGGAGGCAGGTATAGGAACTAAACCAGATGGGATACTTTTGATTTTAAATGATAGACCTCAGTTATATATAGTGGAGTATGAATTATCAACCCATCCACTTCATGAACATATAGTAGCTCAGATGAGTAAATTTGCTACCGCACTAGAAAACATAAGAACGGTAAAGAAAATTGTTGATATCTTATACAATAACATAAATAAGGATCCATTTAAGAAGGCATATTTTGAGGCTGCAAATATAAAGCACATCCATAAATTTTTATTTGATTTATTTGAGAAAGAAATACGACTTGTTATTATAATTGATGAAAGAAACCCTGATTTAGATAAAGCAATGAAAATATGGCGTTCGCCATTTAAAATTGATATCATAGAATTTAGAACCTTTGAACACGAAAATGTCGGCATAAAAATTCATGCACATCTTTTTAATACTATCCACATGCCTCCCTCCTTCCCTACTCCTGCATGGAATGAATTTTGGAAAGAACTTCTAGATAGATTATTTGAAGCTATGCCGAACATACCAAAAAGACCTGCTTCAAAAGATCGTGTTCAATGGCTTAAGATAGAAAAAAGTATAAGAATCTATTATATGCATTTTGAATGGTGGGTTCATAGACGTATAAATGGTTGGTTTGAAATAGGACTGCACTTTGAGAAACCAAAAGATGCAACATATAATAGAAATGCTATTAGATGGTTTATGAGCCAGAAAGATGAAATAGAGCAGAAGTTAAATGAAAGTTTATATTTTGAAGAAAAATGGGGAAAGACTAATGCAAGATTATACGTCAAAAGAGAGTTTGAAGGAGATATACTCCAAATCTCAGATGAATTTAAAAATTGGATAATTAATACAACCATTAAATTCTATAAGTTCCTTAAACCTAAAGTAAAGGAATATATAACGATCAATCCTTATAAGTGATGGCACTTAACTCCTTCTCTTCTTTTAAAGTTATGAGAGCTATTAGGGCTGAGAGGGCCATGGCCGAAGCCTGTACGTAGAGGGGGAGCTGGAAGCATCTCCCGTAGAGGGCTCCACCTATGAGGTTTCCAACAGCCCCTATGATGGAGCCTGGCTGAGCCCAGGGGGTTAGGCTCTGAACCACGCCGAGGGCTCCGAGGATGGCGTTTATCCTCCCCCTATGCTCCCTCGGCGAGTAGTCGACGAAGAGGGCTTGACTTGCAGCCGTTGAGAGGCTGCTCGATACAGCGCCCATGATCCCTATGAGGAGGACGTGGAGGAAGCCTCTGCTATATATGAAGCCGAGGAGGATGAGGGGGTTTAGGATGAGGGAGATTAGAACGAGGCGGATCCGCCCCCATCTATCGGCCGCTATGGCGAAGGGGAAAACCAGAGTGAGGGCGACAACCCTTATAGCCGTTGAGACCAGCCCCCACTCGGCCTTCGATAGGCCTATGACATCCTCGGTTGCGTAGTTTACCCAGAAGGGGCCTCCGACGGCGGCTCCAAAGCTGAAGGAGGATGCCACGGCGATTAGCACCCATAGCTCCCTCGGCATGATCCTCAGCGTCTCACCCATCCCCCTCAGGGTGTCCCTGAGGATCGTCGACGCCTTGACGCTTCTCCTCTCCTCCGCTGGGAGGGTCTCCTTCAGGAGTAGAAGCCTAAGCGTTGAGGCTGTGAAGGAGGAGGCGAAGAGGAGGAGGTAGCCGAGCCTCAAAGCCCTGACGACGCCTACTCTGTCGATGTAGAGGCCCATCAAGTAGGGTGAGGCCAGGCCGAAGAGGGGTGGAATTATGCTGAGGAGGGCGTAGGCCTCAGCTCGATCCTCATCCCTCGTCGAGTCGGCTATGATGGCGTTGAAGGCGGGCCCCCTGAAGCCTATGGCTATGGAGGAGAGGATCGAAGAGGCGATGAGCCACCTCCAATCTGGGGCGAAGGCATTTATCAGGGCGCTGGAGGAGAGGACGAAGCTAAGCGTATAGACCATACGCTTACGCCCGAGGGCATCAGCCATATAGCCGCCGAGGAGGAATGGGACGACGCCGCAGAGGGAGCCGACAGCCGATATGAGGCCTATATCGAAGTATCCACCCCCAAGCCCCAGGACATAAAGCGGCCAGAAGGGCCAGACAAGCTGACCCATAAGGGTCCAGAGGCCGGAGGTGAAGGCCATTACGCCGACGTTACCCCTCAACAGCTCCCTATAGTTAGCCCTCATCCCGATGCGACTCCATCCTTCACGAGCCGAGTAGAAAAACCTATCGCTTAGACACCCTTTAAAAGCTAATCAAGGAGGAGATGAAGCCGATGATTGAGAGGGCTTCAAGCAATGACCTCAATAAAATACTTGATGTAATCAACATCAGCAACCTTGAAGCCTTCAGTAAAATCATTCCAAAGGAGTATTTCAAAAGCCCAATCTTAACAATCGAAGAACTTAAGCACGATTTTGAAGTCATGGAGTTCTATGTCTATCGATTGAATAGTGAAATAGTCGGCGTTGCAGCTCTCCACGTCGAATCTGAGGATTCAGGTAGGATTAGGTGGGTTTATGTCCTACCAGAGTATCAGAGGAGAGGCATCGGCACGGCTTTAATCAAGTTTATTCAGGATAGGGCTAAGAGGATTGGATTGAAAAGATTGTGGCTGGTTACACCTGAGGGAGCTTATTGGGCGATCAACTTCTATAAGAAGCTGAGTTTTGAAATGAAGGATAGAATCGAAAGGCCCTGGGGATTTGATGCTGTAATGTATAAGGAATTAAAGTAATATGAGTGGATTTCTGGCTTTCGATGTGAGAGGGAGCCCATTTACATCTTTAAGTTTCGATCCTCCATCTCGTCCCCTTAGGTGTGTCCTCGAGGACTATGCCCACGCCCTGGAGCTCCTCCCTGATCCAGTCTGATAGGTCGTAGCGCCTCTCAGCCCTCAGCCTCTCCCTAACTTCAATCAAGACACTTAGGGCCTTCCCGAGGAGCTCTGGGGCCTCAGCCCTCCGCTCCAATAGGCCGAGGGTGTTCAGCAACCCCCTATAGGTCTCATAGCCTTTTAGGAGGATGCCCTTGTTTGGTCTTCCCTCCGCATAGGTGTTTAGGGTTCTGGACATGGCGTGCAGTGCGTCGAGGGCGCCGTGGGTGTCTAGGTCGTCATCCATAGAGGCCTCGAATCTCAGCCTGAGGGCCTTAACCTCCCTCAGGAATCGCTCCTCCTCGACGCCGTAGCTGAGCTTCACATCCGGCTGCCTGAGGGCGTCCTCAACGATGCTTAGGGTGTTCCCCAATCGTTTAACCGCTGCCTCAGCTCCCTCCATCACCTCGTCTGTGTAGTCGATCTGCCTTCGATAGTGGGCTGATAGGTAGAAGTATCTCAGCGCATCTGGGCTATACCTCCTCAAGGCCTCGCTGATCCTTATGATGTTGCCGAGGCTCTTACTCATCTTCTCACCCCTGATCCTGAGGAAGGCGACGTGAAGCCAGTATCTGACGAAGGGCTTACCGGTTAGCCCCTCACTCTGGGCGATCTCATTCTCATGATGCGGAAAGATCAGGTCTTCACCTCCCATGTGTATGTCGAGGGTCTCTCCGAGATACTTCTGGGACATGACGCTGCACTCTATATGCCACCCTGGGCGTCCAGGCCCCCAGGGCGAATCGTAGTATATTCCCCTCTCCAGCTCCTCCGGAGTCGAACGCTTCCATAGGGCGAAGTCCTGTGGAGACTCCTTATCATACTCATCGGCCAGCATCCTCTCGGTCTTACGCACCTTCGAGAGGTCGATGCGGCTCAGCTTCCCATACCCTGGAAACTTGTCGATGTCATAGTAGACGCCGTCCGATGCCACATAGGCCAACCCCTTCTTGAGCAGCCCCTCTATAAACCTGATCATGTCGTCGATATGCTCCGTCGCCTTTGGATAGAGGGTCGCCCTCTTGATGTTCATCCTATCCAGGCCCTGTAGGAAGACCCTCGTATAGCGCTCCGTGAACTCCTTTAGGGATACGCCCTCTCGACCTGAGTCCCTTATGGTCTTGTCGTCGATGTCGGTGATGTTCATCACGTAGAAGACGTCGTATCCCCTATACTCCAGCCATCTCCGGACGATGTCGCCCATGACGAAGAGCCTGAAGTTCCCTATGTGGGGCTCGGCATACACCGTTGGGCCGCAGACATACATCCGAACCTTCCCAGGCTCCAGGGGGACGAATGGCCTCTTCTCCCTGGTCAGGGTGTCATATAGCTTCAACAATCCAGAACACCTCCACAAAGAACCTAATCAGGGCTGGGCTAATCTTCGAAGAAGGCTGAGATGTCAGCCTTGGAGGATATAACACAATATTCTCAGCCCTCCAGCCCAGCCGAATAACACTCCCTACAGCAGAGATTTAAGCCTTTTCCGGTTTTCACTCCATCTTAAGCCTCGATTCCACCCTCCTGATCGATTCGAAATGCCTATCCCTAGTTTTCAAGGTCATCTTGTTATTCACGGCTATGGCGGCGATGAGGATGTCTATCGCTGGGACTGGCTTCCCCCTCTTAAGCAGATTCATCGATAGCTTGATCGCCAATTTATAGTCGTCATAGGTTGGATAGATTATCCTCAGCCCCCGCATATCCAGTGCCTTTGGGAACTCTATTATGTTGAGGATGGTTGTGAAGGCCTTCAGCTCCTTAACTCCAGATTTGGCCTCCTCGATCAGGCTGCTCGTATCGTAGAGAACCTCTCCCATCCCCTCTCCCTCATCATCTCATAATGCCTTATGGCTCTCTCAAGGCTGATCTCCGATAGGGCCCTGGCGAATTCCTCTCCAAGCTCCTCGAGGAGCTCCTCGGAGGGGACTATCCTCGGCTCCTCGATCCGCTTTAGATACTCGATGATGGCCTTACGAGCCACCTCACTCCACTTAACCTCGGGATGGCCCTTCATACGCCTATATAGGTCTTCTGGTATGGATAGTGTAATACTTGGCATATGTGAATTTACATAATCAACATATTTAAGGATAATTATGGATAAACTCTTAACTCCTGAGGGGGAGTGTTACCTGGAGGTGTTCTGGTGTTCAGGCTTGAGGGGATCATGCCTCCGATGTTGACGCCCTTCGATGAACGTGAGGAGATCGATGAGGAGGCTCTGCGAAGCGAGGTTCGATACCTGTTGGAGGTGGGCGTCCACGGCCTCGTCGTCTGCGGTAGCACCGGTGAGGGCTACTCGATGACCCCAGCGGAGGTGGGGAGGATCACCGAGATCGTCAGAGACGAAGCCGGTAAGGATGTCCCCCTAATAACGGGTGTGATAGCCAACTCGGCCAACGTCGCAATAGCCCTCGGCCTCGCAGCCAAGGCCTCTGGGGCTGACGGGCTGATGGTTACGCCGGTTCACTACGTCTTCAAGCCGACGGATGAGGGGAACATCGACTACTATAGGCGTATAGCCGACGCTGTGGGCCTACCCATCGTCATCTACAACGTCATACCCTGGAACACCATCTCCGTTGAGCTGGCTGTTAGACTCGTCGACGAGGTTGAGGCCATCAGGGGCATAAAGCAGAGCGGAGGCGACATCCACGGCCTCGCAGACATGATCAAAGCCTTAGGGCATCGAATACCCATAATGTCAGCCCTCGACGATGTGCTGCTGGCCAGCTTCATCCTCGGAGCCAGAGGAGCCATAGCGGCCATCTGCACCATCGCCCCAGAGCTATGCCTCGACCTATGGGAGGCAGCCAAAGACGGAGACCTCAAACGGGGGGTGGAGCTCCATAGACGGTTGCTGCCCATCTGGAGGGCCGTGGGGAAAGGAGACATGCCAGCGAGGGCCAAGGAGGCGTTGAGAATTCTGGGTCGAAAAGCCGGAAGGGCGAGAAGCCCACTGATTCCGGTTGACGAGGAGGCGAGACAGGAGATAGAGGCAGCCCTGAGAGAGGCTGGACTACTCTAACCTTTTTCCTCCATGGAAGAGTCTTTTAGGGCGTGGGTGTATCATTGGTTGGGTTGGTTGATGGAGATCGTTAGGGTTCTCTCCATGGCCGTTGAGTCGGCTGGGAGGGCTAGGGGTATAAAGCCTAGCGATGAGATTCATCTCTCAGCCCTTAGATGGGAGACCTATTCGGCCCTCCAGAATCTGCTCGACGCCCTCTCGATGTTGGCTTCAACCCTTGGGTTGAGGAAGCCCAGCTCCTACGCCGAGCTTGGAATCATCCTGAGGGAGGGGGGAATCCTAGATGAGGGGGATGCTGAGCTTGTAGGGAGGGTCGCAAGGTCTAGGAATCTCCTAGCCCACGCATATAGGAGGATGAGCGGGGAGGAGTTGATGGAGATTGTTGAGGCTCTACTCCCAGGCGTCGAGGATATGGCTGGGAGGTTGATGGGGGAGGTTGAGAGGAGGGGCATAGACCCTGAGGGAGAGGTGGAGGAGCTTAAATCCCTCAGGGAGCTCTTCGAATCCGAGGGGATTCTCCTCGCATATCTCTACGGCAGCAGAGCCAGGGGAGACGCCGATGAGGATAGCGACTACGATATAGCCCTCCTCTACGGAAGACCGATAGGCGTTATGGAGGAGGTGGAGATGGCAGTGAGGATCGCTGACAGGCTGAACATCCCAGCCGATAGGGTTGACATCCTCATCCTAGACAAGGCTGGAGTCGACCTAGCTATGAGAGTCATCAGAGAGGGGAAGCCCATCTACGTCGCCGATGAGGATTTCAGACATCGATACGAGGCCCACATCACAATAGAATACCTAGACCTAAACGACCTAATGGACATCTACCTCTCAAGAGCGATGAAGAAAAGTTAGGGAAGTAGATTAGAGGATAAAAAGGGTGGTTTTTAGCTTGGTGGTGTCCAGTCTGGTCTTGGAAAGACTGCCTCCCTCTGCGCTCCGGCCATGGGCCAGACGAGGTAGGCCTCACCCTCTATGACCTGGTAGATGACGGCTCCACCATAGGCGTTGTCCCCAACCTCATCGAACTCTATTCGACCAGTCGGGTAGAGGTCGGCGGCCGGCCCAGAGGTGATCTCAACGGCCATGAAGGCCTCCCTTAGATGGTCTGGGTCTAGGGTCTCATCCTCTGGGAACATCTCCCCGTAGAGCTCCAGGGCCTCCTTTATCGTCCAGAGGCTGTAGGAGACTATGCCCCCCGCCTCTGTTGGCTTCTTCCCATAGCGCTTCTCGAACTCCGAGACGAACCAGTTGTTGTAGGCCGTGTTCCTCGCCCAGGAGTAGCTGTAGGTCTGCGTTATATACTCAACCGTCTCGCCGCCCGACTCTATGGACTTTGGGTCTGCGAATCCGCAGGCTCCCTGACCTGCGATGAACATCGGCTTCCAGCCTAGGTCGTGGACAGCCTTTGCGAAGAGGAGGGCGTCGCCGAAGTAGGGGTGGATGATGACGACGTCGATATCCTCCTCCATCAGCTTGCTGACTATCGGCGTCATATCTGCGATGTCCCAGGGATACTCGATGTGGTCTACGACGTTCATCCCCAGCGTCGCAGCCCTCTCCATCGCCGCCAGGGCGCCTAGCTTGCCGAAGATGGAGTCCTCGTTGAGGACGGCGATCCTGACGGTGCCTGGGTCTATTCCAGCTCTACGCAGCATCTCATAGACGAAGTTGACGTTCGTCACGGCGTGAGCCGAGTTCTTCGGACAGGCCCTGAAGATGTAGTCGCCCTGCTCTGTTAGATAGTCGACGAGGGCGTCGGCGACTACGATTACCTTAGCAGGCTCTGTGATGTCGAGCATACCTCCAGTATGCCTGCTGATGTAGGCTCCGACGATTATGGGAACCTTCTCCACGTGGACCAGCCTCTCAGCCGCCAATTTTGCGCCGTCGACGGTGCTCTTGCTATCCTCTACGACGAGCTTGAGCTTCGCACCCTTCAGGTTGACTATGCCACCCTTACTGTTTATGTCCTCGATTATGAGTTCAGCCGCCTGCTTCGCCTCGGTTCCGAAGACTGCGTAGCCGCCGGTTAGAGGCTCGACGAGGCCGATCTTGATCTCCTTCAGCTTGAACTTCTCACCAGGCGTCGGGGCCTTCGTCAGCTCGGCCACCGTTCCCGTGATCTCCCCCATCTGCTCCGAGAGGGTCTCCATCCCCTCCATCACGTCGCTGAAGCCGCTGGAGACCTCCTCGGAGAGGGTTGAGATCTCCTCCATGGCCTTCACAGCCATCGATGCGGCCTTCGAGGCGGTATTGATGGCGACGGCTGAGACGGCGATGTTGACGATGAGGAGGATTATGACGACGATATCTATCGGGGTTATCCTCCTCTCGGCCATATCTATCTCCAAATTATAAATCGTAGGTGGAATATAAATCTCTGATCCAGGGTCTGGAAAGATTTTATTTATATGGGAGCCCATCTCTCGTTTGAATGTTATCTCCAACTCTGCTACTCCAGAACCTCATCTTCGGAGTTCTCCTGGGTAGCATATACGCCCTCGCAGCCATAGGGCTTTCACTCATCTTCGGCGTCGTAAACCTCACAAACTTCGCCCATGGAGACTTCATAATGCTGGCGATGTACATCTCCTACTTCTTAGGGGTCTCCCTCAAGCTCGACCCCATATTGACGCCCATCATAGGTTTCCCCGCCTTCTTCCTCCTCGGAGTGGCCGTCTACCTCGCCATCTTCCACAAGATCATAAGGGCTCCACCCCTATCACAGATCGCCGTCACCGTCGGCCTATTGGTGCTGCTGAGAAACTTCGCCCTCGCCGTCTGGCATGCCGAGCCTAAGAGCATACCCCGAACCCTACTCGGATACTCCTATCGATTGGGTCCACTACTCATACCAGCCGACAGGTTGACGGGGATGCTCATAAGCATAGCCACCTTCCTCATCCTCCACCTCTTCCTCACCAAGACCAAAACCGGGATAGCGATGAGGGCGCTGGCCGACGACCTCGACTCAGCAGCCCTGATGGGCGTCAACGTCAGAAACCTCAACATGTTGACCTGCGCCCTCGGCATAGGCATCGTAGCCCTCGCAGGCGGCATCCTCCTGACCTTCCAGCCGGTGAACCCCATGACAGGCCTCATATATGGATTGCTCACATGGTCCGTCGTCGCCATGGCAGGCCTCGGAGGGGTCTCGGGGATACTGCTCTCAGGCATCATCTTCGGCATAGCCGACGCCTTCACGGCGGCCTTCTGGGATCCGAGGGCCAGGGAGATCACCATCTACATCCTCTTCATCCTCCTCCTCTGGTTCAGGCCTAAGGGCCTCTTCGGGAGGCGGTGATATGGATCGCAGACTCATACTGGCGCCTTTGATAAGCCTCGGGGTTCTCTCCATAATCCCCCCTCTCCTTGGCTTCAACAACTACTACCTCCTCCTCGCCAGCCTCATACTGCTTTATACGACGATGGTGAGCGCCTGGAACATCATAGGGGGATTCGCAGGGCAGGTGGATCTCGCAGCCGGAGCCTACCATGGGATAGGGATCTTCGTCACAGGCCTCCTCTTCATCTTCTACAGGGTGACGCCTCTGATCGGCATCTTCCTCGGCGGAGCCGTCGCATCCCTTTTGGCCGTCGCCATAGGTTACCCAACCTTCAGATTCGGCCTGAGGGAGGTCTGGTATGCCCTCTCCTCCCTCGCCCTCGTCGTCATCCTCTACAAGCTCTTCCTCGTCTGGGAGAGCGTCGGCGGAACCATAGAGAGATACCTCCCAAAAGTCGGCTTCTCCTGGTTCTATCTGACCTTTCCAGGCAACTACCTCTACTACTACCTCATGTCAGCCCTCCTCCTCGCAGCCACCATAGCCATCAACATAAGGATCAGGTATAGCAGGCTGGGCTACTACCTCCTCGCAATAAGGGAGAATGAGGAGGCAGCCGAGATGCTCGGCATAGATGTCAGGAGATACAAGCTCTACGCATTGATAATCTACAGCTTCATAGTCGGCCTAACAGGGGGCATATTCGTATTGATGCTCGGCTACGTCCACCCAGTCCTCTTCGACTCCTGGATAAGCATCCAGACCGCCATCCTAGGAATCGTCGGAGGACTCGGCTCCATAGCTGGAGGCCCAATAATCGCAGTTATACTCCTCGCCGTAGCTGAGTATCTGAGGGTGAGATTCGGAGGCTACATACCTGGGCTACACCAGATACTCTTCGCCATAATCCTCATGCTCATAGTCCTCTTCAAGCCAGGGGGCATAGGGGAATGGCTTGACAGCCTATGGCATAGGATCACGGCTAGGAGGAGGATGGAGGTTGCCTAAACCAATACTGGAGGTTAGGGGCGTAACCAAGAGGTTCGGAGGGCTCACAGCCCTCAGCAGGGTATCCTTCAACGTCGAGGAGGGCGCCATCATAGGCATCATAGGGCCAAACGGAGCTGGGAAGACTACGCTCTTCAACGTCATCACAGGCTTCCTAAAACCGGAGGAGGGGGAGGTCATCTACGATGGCCAAACCATAACGGGATTGCCGCCACATAGGATCGCAAGGATGGGCGTAGCGAGAACCTTCCAGATAGTCAAACCCTTCCCAGAGCTGACCGTCGAGGAGGCGGTGAGGGTTGGAGCCTACCTCAGAGCTAAGGATGAGGAGGAGGTGAACGACATCGTCGACGACGTCCTGGAGTTCGTCGGCATAGAGGAGCTCAGAGACCGCTATGGGAAGGAGCTCAACCTAATACAGTTGAAGCTCACCGAGATCGCGAGGGCCCTTGCGACGAGGCCGAGGCTGCTGCTCGTCGATGAGGCCGTGGCGGGGCTGACCCCTGGGGAGATAGATGACATCATAGAGATGATGCACCGAATCAACGAGGAGCGGCATATAACCGTCTGCCTCATAGAGCATATAATGAGATTCATCATGAGGGTGTCGGAGCGCATCATCGTATTACATCACGGCGAGAAGATATTCGAGGGCAAGCCCGAGGAGGCCTATGAGGATGAGGCCGTAATAAAGGCCTACCTGGGGGAGAGACGGATATGAGTCTGAGGGTTGAGGGGTTAAACGTCGCCTATGGGAGGGTTCAAGTCCTCTGGGACGTCGCCTTCAAAGTTGAGAGGGGGAGACTCGTCTCCATCATAGGGCCAAACGGAGCTGGGAAGACGACGCTGATAAAAACCATAAGCGGACTGCTCAGACCCCTAAGCGGCAAAATTCTCTTCGAAGACCATGACATAACCGGAAGACCACCCCACACCATCAAGAAGCTCGGCATATCAACAGTCCCCGAGGGCAGAGGCCTATTCCCAAACCTCACCGTAAAGGAGAACCTCATGATGGGAAGCTACACAATAAAAGACCGACAACGAATAGAGAAGAACCTCAGATTCATACATCAACTCTTCCCAATCCTCAGTGAACGTGAACAGCAACTCGCAGGCTCCCTAAGCGGCGGAGAAGCCCAGATGCTCGCCATAGCCAGAGCCCTAATGAGCGAGCCGAAGATGCTCCTCTTCGACGAGCCAAGCCTCGGCCTAGCACCAATGATCGTCGAGAAGGTCTTCGAAGTCATAAAGACACTCAAACAAAGAGGCATAACCATCCTCCTCGTAGAGCAGCACGTCCAACACGCCCTCGAACTAGCAGACTACGCCTACGTCCTCGAAAACGGGAGAATAGTCCTCGAAGGCGGGGGCCAAGAACTCCTCGAAAACCCACACTTGAAAAAGCATTATTTAGGTCTTTAGGATACTTTATGTCTCTTCGATGAAAAACTCCGGTTCGATTCGCTCTATCTCAGCTATTTTATCGAAGTCATGATCATAGGATACGATTTTCTTTACACCCAGCTTTCTCATCGCATGGTAGGTGAGGGCGTCATCGAAGTCGAGGTCGAGTTGCTCCATATATCCAGTTGCCCTGATCCTGTCTGGGAGGGAGAGGGGGAGCACTCTCAGCCCTTTATAGGCTAGGAGGGAAGAGAGGAAGAGGCGGAGCTCCCTCGGCCCCCCTCCATACTGCTCCATGACGATCAGGATGGAATCTATGTGGAAGAGGGTTGTTACACCCCTCAGGGCGCCGTCTCTCAGCGCTCTTAGGAGAGCTCCGCAGGCCGCGGCGTGCTCCTCATCAAGCTCCAGCTCTAAGAAGATGTTTGAATCTATGAAGTAAAGCTCACCCTCCCCTAAATCTCTCAATCCTGATTCTCCTCGCCTCATGTTGAAGCTCAACCCCCGATTTCCCCACGCCCTTAAGCAGACCCCTAATCGCCTCTACGGGGTCCTCAGGCACCTCCACGCCGACGGCCTCCTCCCAACCCGCGATCCACATCCTAATCGCCTCCTCAGCAGCCCTACTTAGAGCCCCTCTGCCGTAGCCATAGGCCTCCATGGCAAGTCTCCTAAAACGACGCTCCAGATCCTCGTCCAGATATACCTTAAGGCCCATAGCTTAAGGGAAAAGGGAACAAAGATATTTATCCCTTTAGGAACAAAATGGATGGCAGGATCAAAAAAATTAATCCTTGAGGTGTTTATCGAACCATTTCAGCATCTGTTTTAGGCGTTCCTTCCTTATGCTCGGCTTTGCTAAGCTGCGGAAGACGTGGCTCCCCTCCATGAACAACACCAGTCTGGTCTCCTTTCCCAGGGCTTTGAGAGCTGTGTATAGGCCTATGGATTGGTCTATCCAGCATCTGTAGTCGTGGAGGCTGTGCACGAACATCGTGGGCGTCTCCACGTTGGGTGCATGGGTTATCGGCGACTTCTCCCTGTAGGCCTCCTCGTTGCTCCAGGGTGTGCCCCCAATCTGGTCTGGGGCGAAGTAGAATCCTATGTCCGTCGTCCAGTAGAAGCTTCTCCAATCTGCTATGCCATTCTGGCTTATGGCCGCCCTGAAACGGTCTGTATGGGTGACTATCCAGTTTGTCATGTAGCCTCCGTAGGATAGGCCTGTCACCCCGAGGCGTTTGGGGTCTATGAAGTCGTAGTGCTTGAGGACGTGGTCTACGGCTTCCATGAGGTCTTGGTAGTCCCTCGTCCCGTATCGGCCTCTGATGTCTGCGAACTCCTCGCTGTATCCGTCGCTCCCCCGGGGGTTTGTGTAGAGGACGACGTATCCCCTGGCCGCATAGAGTTGATGCTCGAACATGAAGCTGTATCCATACTTGCTCTTCGGGCCGCCGTGGATGTCTATGATCATTGGATAGCGCTTACCCTCCTCATAGTCGATGGGTTTGAGCATCCATCCCTCGATGGCTGCGCCGTCGGAGGCCTTGAACTCTATGCGTTGAGGGGTGCTTAGCTTCAGCTCTCTGAGGAGGGGGTCGTTGAAGCTGGTTAGGGCCCTATGTTCCCCAGCCTCCCAGACCCATAGCTCCCCCGGTGTGGTGGCCGTCACCTTTATGTATGCGACCACTCCGCTGGAGGCGGAGTATTCATCGACGGATAGGTCTCCCTCGACTATGGCCTCCGGCTGGCCGTCTGGCTTCATCCGATATAGGTTGTGTCGCCCCCCTTCTGAGAGGGTGAAGTAGAGGTATCCGCCGTCTTGGATGACTCCTGGATATGTTGCGTAGGGGCTTCTCATGTCATAGTATATTCGTCTGGAGCATCCCCTGTCGAGGTGTCCTGTTAGGTTTATGGGCTCTCCATCATCGGGGTCTATGATCCAGAGGGTGTTATGCGACGAGTATCCCCTATGGAGGTCGTTTCCGATGAAGGCAACTTGGCCGTCGATCCAGCAGAGTGATTCTATGTAGAATCCCCTCAGGAGCTCCCGATGCTCCCCAGACTCGATGTCCAAGACCTTTAAGCCCATCTTCCTGGGGTCGAGTTCATCGATGGAAGAAGCATAGGCAACCCTACGGCCGTCTGGGGAGGGGGCGTGGCAGACGACGTTGAACTCCCCTGGAGTTAGAGGCCTAACCATCCCCGTATAGGCGTCGACGATGTGGAGCTGTCTGCGTAGATGGTGGATGAAGCCTACGGCGTCAAACCATAATGGTATTCGGTCGATGACCCTTACACGCTCATCGCATTCACCTACCCTGGTCAGGAACCCTATATGGCGATCATCGATCCATAGGGGCTGCTCCACCCCACCTTTGAAGACTGCTATAAGACGCCTTGAGGCTCCAGCCTCATCGCACATCCATAGGGCTACGCCTCCACCCTCGACGCCCTTATCGGAGAGATAGAGGAGGCTTCGACCACCCCTCGACCACCTTGGATGGTGGCATCGCCCATCCTCCACGACGCCGATCTCCTCTCCATCCTCGGAGTCCACGATCCAGATGGAGGCCCTATAATCATCCTTCCCATCATCAACCCTCGTGACCACATAGGCTATGGAGTCCCCCTCAGGGGAGACCTGGGGATCGGAGACTATGATAAACCTGGATAGGTCTTCGATCTCTAAGGCTCTCGGCATAATGGCTCCCTATGGCTAAGCCTCATGGAGATGTTATAAGGTTATGTGGTTGATCCCTTCGGCTGGAGCTCGAATTCGCAGTAGGGGTCTCCCATAGCTATGCACTTAACCTCCCTGGCGGTCATCTCCCTCTTGAAGAATTCTGAAGCTATACCCGTTATGAGGCCTCTAATATACTGGCTGAAGGGATGCCCAGCTCCACGGCCAAGCTCGCACTCTATGGAGTTATATACTCTAACCCTCGCCCTTGGAGGGTTCTCCTGGAGCTCCATGAACTCTATTATGCCGTAGCCGAGGGCCTTCAGGGCCCTCGCAACGGTCTCCAACCCCTTATCAAGGCTCTTGATGCCCAGCCTCTGAGCCGACATAGCTGCGTGGCGCCCCCTGCTCCGACCTGCCTCGAGGCCGAGGTGGTATAGCATCGCCTCACCTCCACTGCCGAGGCGCTCCCTGAAGGAGACGAATATGCCTCGGAGCATCCCATTGTCGAGGATTAGTGCCCTCCTTCGACCGAGCATTATCGGGAATGTGGCGTCGTCGATGAGGAAGCCGTCGACGACCGGCTCTATGAGGATGACATCCTCCACGAAGTCGAGGGCCTTAAGCTCCTCGGCGATGGCTTGAGGAGTCACATCGGAGTCTGTGAAGTCTATGAGGAATATGATGCCTCCACGCTCACCCGCCTCGACGGCGATGGCTGTGGAATACAATATGTCTAAACCCCTCTCAGCCATAATCGATGAGATCGATGCCAAAACGCCAGGCTTTGAGAATGCCTCAACAGTTATGCCGTAGAGCCTACGACCTGGACGATATATGAACCTCTGAACCTGGAATGGAATCATATCATGATTTTCTCTGGGGCGTCTTTAATCTTTTATGGATTGCTGCGGTGAGGGGAAAGAAGGGATATTGATAAGCCATTAAGGAACTAATGCGAGGTTTTCCTCTTTAAAATAAGAGGAACTTCTGATGAGCAATAGCTACTCGATTTACTCCAATGATCGGAGAGGTCGGTATAGAAGGTTCCACTAAAATTTAGGCAAAAATTGGAGTTAATCTTTAATAATTTCACAAGTTTTCTTATAATACGTACATTTCCTAAATCACGTGAAAATTTATAAATCAGCGCTGTATTAAATTTTGTATAGGATGTCAGTAAGGGAAATCTACGAGGAGTTGCTTATAGATAAAACTAAAAGAGCAAAGGCGCTGGTTGAAAAAGCAAAGGGAATCCTAGGAATAGATAAGGATACTGGTGAACCATTAATTCTTGTATCTAGATCAAAATTAACAGACAGACTTTTAATATCATTATACTTATGTGGTAAATATTTTGCATCGGAATTGGGATTGGTAGAAAGCCCATCTGCTACATTAGAAGAACTATCTAAAAAATTGGGTATTTCAAAAGCCGTTATTTCTGCTAGAATAACAGAACTTAAAAGAGAGGGAAAAATAAGAATGATAAATAGAGGAGAATATGCGGTTATATTTTCTATGATTGGATCTATTTTAGATGAGGCTCGTGAGAAAATAGGTGATTAAAATGAATGACAATAAAATTGTTACTTTTAAAATAAAGGGAGACACTTACGAGTTAGAAATTAAAGGAACTTTATCTGAATTGACGTCTGAAATAGATAACATAATTTTCTTTCTAAAAAAAATTAAATGAAAAATTACAATCATCTGGCATATTGGAGGAGATTTCACCTGAGGAAATACCAACAGTAGAAGAAATAGAAGAAGCCCCAACAGAGGAAATTCCAGTAATAAGGCCCTCTAGAAGTACGATGGAGAATATAATGGCACTTTTTGAACAAGATTGGGGCAAAAAACCAAGATCAGTGGCTGAGGTTATGAAAGCTCTTGAGGTTAATGCAGTACCGGACCATCCTGCAGCTGTTTCAACATATCTACGTAGATTAGTTAAAAGGGGATTTTTAAGAAGAATAAAGAAAGATAATTTATGGCATTATTATAAACTTCCAAGCACTTAAGGTGGCTAGTTTGACGGGGCATTTAGCTCCGTATATCGGTAGCTCTGCTGAAAGAGACGTTAAAAAATTATTAGAAGCCTTAGGATACTCAATATTGCGAGAGAATGTGATACATCCTAACATAGATAAGGTTATTAAATTTATTGGTATACCTAAACCTGAGCCACAAAACCAATGTTTTTTACAAAAACCAATTTTTTCTCCTCCATCTGAAGATATAATCGCAGTAAGTATAAAACAAAGAGATATAAGAATATCTGATATAAAGCAGCTTCTAGAAGATATTGAAGAAGCGAAATTATGTGAAGACCCAACGTTGCATAATATAAGTTCTGGTCTTATCATCACAAATTTTACTAAATTACCAAGTGAGATCAATCGTTATTTTGAAATGGGAATTTATTGTTGGGATTTACGTAGATTATTTTTTTACGCTTCTAAGATTAATAGACTGAGACATATGTCCTCTATAGGGCCTGTTAGAGAATTTATAATAGATTCACCATCATTAAATATAAAAGCATCATATCTTAGATTATTGAACCCATCATATGAATCTAAAAAACACAATCGTGGGAAAATTCGTAATTTTTATTGATGAGCATGATAGCGAATTTATTTATAGTGCTGATCACCATACAGAAGTATTAGAATATATTTATAGTAAAGAGATAAAACCTATGATAGAACAAAGAGACTTCAATGTATATTCACAATTTGAGGTGCATGTATTAGGAAAAGCTGCACCAGAATTAATAAGAAACTCTTATATAGAGTTCTCTAGGAGGTACTTACGCTCCAATGAAAAAGGAATAGGAGCGCTATTTGCTGCGGATATTCCAATATATCAATATGGGGTATCTCCTTGGAGCATTTTAATTTAATCTAAATTTTTATCTCTCCATAATCTGCTTGGCAAGGTGGCCCTTTTGTTATGTGCATCCTCTTCTCATCGAGGTCCATGATGATTGAGGCGAGGGTTGCACCCCTGAAGTCCTCAGGCTCCTCTGGGTCTGGATGGCAGCAGACGGAGTGGGGCTTACCATAGTGGTCTCGGAGGATTTCCATCACGCTCTGAACAGTTATCTCACCCCACTCGGCTTCCAAGGCGGTCTTAACCCTATAGAGTCTGTAGATGGAGTCTGGGTATCGCCTTACGAAGATATCCCTCACCTTCAGGGCTCTCGGCCCTATGAGGTGGTTTGTATGCGCCAGCAACCCCTCCCTCGGGGTGAGTATGGAGACATCCAGCGGCGTGGCCTCGAGGTCGACGGCGAATCCCCCAGCCTGGGTGAGGAGGACGTTATATGAAACCGATCTCGATGCATTTAGGAAGACCTTCATCGCCTCGGAGATTCTTCTGCATCGGAGCATCTCACGGCAGACGATCCAGAATGGTGGATTGGCCTCGAAGTGATCCTGGTCTGAGACGAGGGCATTGACGACGATGCCCAAACCCTCGGAGTTGAAGCCCTTTTGGCCGATTATTCCGGCCTCAGTATGCATCAGTATCCTGGGCCTCCCCTCCTCCTCCACGTCGAGGAGTATGCATCCATCCTGGACGCCGAGTAGGTAATCCCAATTCTGAGCCAGCAGCGTATGGCCATCCGCCGAGGCCTCTGGGAGAACCGCAAGAGATGTGCACTGAGGCCTCATCTCGGACCAGACAACCTCATATCGACCATTTATGGCGGCCAAAAGCTCCAGGGGGACATCAGCCCCCTCAGCGACTCCACGGAGCTCCTCTAGGAGATCGGGGGAGAACTCCCCTATGGCTTTTAGAATCTCGGCTCCACGCTCAGCGATCCTCTCACGGCTTAGGCCAAGGTTCCTACCCCAGAGATCGACGTAATACTCGACGTTCCTCCTAACCAACTCACGGGCCTTCTCGCCGTGTTGAACCCCACAGCTATAGGGGTCTCCCTCAACCCTGATCAATGGGAATGGAGTCTCCAAAGGTTTCACCGATAGATGATTCCCCCCACCGGTTAAAGCGTTGTCATCACCGTTAGCCCCGCAGGTTATAGGGCTGTGCTCTCAAAGGGTTGAGGCTCCCTGGTGGTCGCATCACCGAAGGAGCTGGCGGAGGAGAAGCGCATCGGAGGGGACATATAGACGCCTACGCCTGGATGAGTATCTAAGGGAAGCGGGGCTACGATCCACATGCTCCGTTAGGGTCTCCGCCGACAAGTCCATAAGCGATGTTGAGAGACCCATCGGAACTCACCCTCCACTGGAAATATCAATTTGCCCACATTAGGGAGGGACTTTATGGCGGCTATAATATTCCTCCTCGATGGGGCTGACGTACATCGAATAGAGGAGGCTGGGCCTCCTCCAGGCGATGATGGCGAGGGCTATCAGGGAGATGAGGCTGATGAGGTATCCAGCCTTCTCTGGGAGGGAGAGGTCATAGATTAAAATCACATCGGCGGGGGGATCAAACTCCGGAAGGGGGATATACATCATCCCTGGACCAGCCATGTAAATTTTAAGATTGGTTTTATGGCTGCCCTCGACGAGGATGGCATGCCACTGCTTGAAATAGCATTCTTTAAATAATATTCCATCCGCTATCTCATTGAGTTTTATAATTCTCCTCTGAGGATTTATAAATTGATAATCATAATCTAATTCATCATTCTTTTCTATCCCCTTAAGCCACCTCAGTATTCTAACTATAAATTTAGCCTCCTCCGAATTTCTGAAGCTTTTGGTGTGGTAGAAGAGGTTCATACCAGACCAGACGACCCTCCCCCTTCCATACTCCCCAGCTACGATGATCGGCTTACCCTGCGCACAGATTATCGGCGCCGCCCACTCAGCAGTCTCAATGGTGGAGGAGACACCCCAGCCGAACTCCCCATAGCGAGGAGGTGAAAAGAGTGTGAAGTTCACTCCATCAGAAATGGGATGGGGGGAAACCTCAAACAACCAATCCTCCATTATGGATGAGGTATGCGTCTCCCTCACCGGAAACGGATCCGGAAGGGCTTCAGCTGCGAAATCTGGGGAGCCGTTGGCCTCTAAAAATAGGCAGCCCCCCTCATAGACATAAGCCGAGAGGAGCTCAGCCATCCGTTTGAGACTTTTATACTTATATCCATAGAGGATTAAGAGGGGGAACTCCCTCAACTCCTTTAAGGTATAAGAATCTACAAGTTCCCTACCTAGAAGAGGTATGACGTAATCGCTTCCCAGACCTGTGATGCTTAGAGCTCTTAGGAAAACATCATACTTCTCCCTCGAACCGATAAAGAGGATGGGAGTTGTTTTAGTTGAATAAGCGATCCTAGAATAATTCAAATATTCAAATACACACCACACCCCCCTCTTCAAAGTCAAATTATAAGGCCCCCCATCAAATAATCCACATTCATTCCCTTCAGAAACAATCCATCTAATTGCATACCAATCCAATAAGAAGTAAGCTTCATAAGTTTTAGGACGAACCCAAACCGTTTTCTCAAACCAGCTTTTCCAATAAGCATATGGAACACCCTGATCATAATAATCCCTAGACTGTGGAACATCAAAATAATAATTAAACCATATAGCTATACTAGCATTCTTAATCCCAATCCTATATTGAACATCATTTCCTATATTAAGACCTTCAGCTAAATAAGGCTTAAAATTCAACCCACCCCTTAACCTTATTTTCATTATGTTAAACCCTATTATTGGAGTCTCCAATATAAATCCAATTGTAATACATAATAGTAAAATGAATATTTTGATAGCTCTTTTTAAATCTTTATTAATTTTGACATTTTTAAATAATATGTTTAGAGAAAAGACTACATATAAGCTGACACCTAAAATTGAGATACTATTTGGATGTTCCGGCCCAAATCCTGAAATATATAGGTTTCTTGGATAAAATTTGATATATCCCATATAGCTGTATATTAGAAGTATTATAAAGTATATGAGGGATGATATATTCCAAGCTTTTAAATTTTTATCCGAAGTTTTTCCTAAATATTTTATATTTAATATCGTTAGTATTATGAACATAGGAAATATTATGCAGAAGAGATCTAAGTGAGATGGCGTATATATTAGATATGATAATTTAGCTGGATCATAATTTACTCCTCCAATTAACATTTTGCTTGCTCTATTTGGATTTGAAAATAGGAATTGCATAATGTATAGCATATTTAGAGGAAATATTATTAAAATTAATTTGAATATGTTTAATAATGAATGTAGAAGGGATTTTCCTTTGAATATTAAAACTCCAAATATTAATGCTAATGCGGTTAAACCTCCTATTATATGTGTTAATATGCTTAAAGTTAATGATATTGGGAAAAGATATAGAGCTAATCGATTTATTCGCTTTTTATTATATATTAAGTTGAATAGATAGAGGGATAGACCAGCAAAGCCTAGTGATAATACTCTAGCATATGTTCCAACTACGAACCAAAATACCCAGAAGGCTGGGGTGAATATTATTAACATTGGTCCCATCATCGTTAGGATTTCATCTTTCGTTACATCATATATTAGGGCTGATATGCTTACCATGAGAAGTATTATTGATGCTGTTGATAATATGTTTATTGAGTATTCCACTGGTATGTTGAATAGTTTGGAGGTTAAGGCTATCATAAAGTAAGATAATGGTGGGTAGGTTCCGCCAAAAATGGGGACTCCAAAGTCCCATTGATAATTCCACCAAAAGTTAGGGAAGTATTTAAGTATGTATTTTGCTTTGTAGATATGAGCATAGGCATCGCATCCTCTTGGAAAGGCTATTATTGGAGATGTTCCAACTATGAAGATAAAAGTGAAAACTGCTACAGCAGTATATATTACTAGGGATCGATATGCCCCTATTTTAGATGGCTTCGATACCGTCCTCACCTTCACCCCCCGGCGACTCTTGAAGAGTTGTAGTAAATCCTTAAGATCCCCCAATGATATTCCAGATCTATAGGCCATCTCTACGTGTCTGAAGCCGGTGTCATAGTCTCCGGCGTCGTAGTAGGCCCAGGCTAATGCGTAGTGGGCCTCACCCATATGGGGGTCGATTTCGAGACATCGCCTCCCTCATCAAATGGAGTCTGTCGCCGCTGAGAACGAGGCCCTACAGGAGGCCCTAAGAACTCACTTCGAGAGGTTGTTGGTTTCGGCTGGAGGCGGCGTTTTGAAGCCGGTGATGAGTTGCTTCACATCCTCTCCTTCTCATATTCCACCTGGACGGTGAGGATGCTGCGGAGGATTCTCCGTTCGGGTTCATCTCGGTCTATCCAGCCGGAGAGGTTGATGTGTTCTATGCCTCCGCCTGGGTTGTTTATGGCTTTGAAGAGTATTCGTTCTACCTCTTGGATGAGGTCTCGGCGCAGCCGTTCAGGTGTATAGTTGGCCTCCCTCTTCCTGAGCACCCATATTGAGAGCTGTATATGCTCTCTGATGGCCTTGTGCCGTGCCCCTATGTCGAGGACTGTGGCTCTGGCTCCTGCGACGGGGCCTACGGTTATCTGCCAGTCGGCCTCCTTGAATATGTGTTCATCGGGCCATGCTGCTGATATCCTTCCTGGAATCGGCTTTCCCTCGTCGTCGTAGACCTTCACCCCGTCTTCTGGGTCTGAGAGTAGGTTGACGATGAGCTTCTTCGGGTCTATGCTCCATGAGGCCTCTATCGTTGTGGGGCTGTGGAGCTCTACTGTGAGTCTCAATAGGCCTGTCTCTGGGTTGTAGCTGTATGTCTTGGCTCCCCGTATGCCTATGGGTTCTCCCAGGTCTGCGCAGTCTATTATGAGCTGCGCCGACAGGCCTTCGGGGCCGTCTATCGTCATCCTCATCCATCTTGAAGTGGCATCGTATCTCGCATCCTTTACGGCTCCACCTTGTATTGCTGTTATCAGGGGCTTCCTCCTCGGAGTCGATGAGAGCCTTATCTTGAGGGTCTTCCCCACCAGGGTTAGGGGGTCTATGAGGAGGCTGTTTAGGGGTTTTCCATCGAGGGTGGCACTCTCTATGTGGTATGGGTCTGTGAAGTCTGTGCTGAGAAGCGTGCCGCCTCCACCATCCTGGACGGTGAGGCTGTCGACGTATATGTAAGGCGTCTGATCAGCGGATTTAAAGGCTGATATGCCTATGAGGCCAGTCCAGAGGGGGAGGCCATCGTAGGTGAGGATGACCTCTCCATTTACCTTGAGGGTTAGGCTCTCCCCTTCAGCCCTCAATTCTATTTCATGGAATTGGCCGTCTGCTGGGAGCTGGTAGGCCACCTCATCCAGTAATGTCCATTTGTCATTCTCCTTCTTATACAGCCTTGTGAGGCCGTCAGGAGGGTGGTGGAGGATTTCCCAGAGATTTCCACAAGCTGTGTTAAGCCTCCCTCAGACCCTGACTGCGTCGGCCTATGGCACCTCGATGAGGGGGAGGGCTCTATGGCTGAGGACAGCAGCGGAGGGGGTCACGACGGCTCTATCAGCGGAGCTACATGGGTTGATGGACGATACGGTAAGGCTCTCCACTTCGATGGAGACGACACCGTTGACTGCGGAGACATAGATGAGATAGATGGAGTCTCGGAGCTGACCGTCGAGGTATGGGTTAGGGTTCCAGCGGATGCCGGTGGGACGAGGGAGTTTATCCGTAAGGATGGCGTCTTCGCCCACGGCTTCGGCTGGTCGGCTAATAGGCCGAGATTCTGGGTTTACTTCACAGATATAGGATGGAGGAACAGTGGAGACGGCCCAGAGATAAATGATGACCGGTGGCATCACATAGTCGGAGTCTACGACGGCCAATACATACGCATATACGTCGATGGAGTTGAGAGAAGCAGCAACAACGTAGGCCCCCATCCAGTCGCCTCAAATGCAGCTCATGTCCACATAGGAAGCTGGGATGGCTCAGCAGAGTTCATGATCGGAGACATAGACGAGGTGGCATTATACAGCAGAGCCCTAACAGCCGAGGAGATATGGGAACACTACTCCAAGGGCCCAGCGCCAGTGAACATCTCAAAGACCTACATCGAAAGCCATAGGGCTGACATACTCGACCAATTGGCCTCAATAGCCTCAAAGGCCACAGGGAAAGCCTGGAGCTGGAGACTCGGATATGGGCAAGACCTATGGTTCAGACCCCGAGATGAGGGCCCCCTATGCTCCTCGACGATCCAGGAGGGGGTAAACCTCCTTACAGGAGTCCGCCGAGGTCGAGACCTCTATGAATTGGCTAATAGGATCATAGTTCTCAGCGGCTTCGTCCTCTATCCTTTTGAGGATCTATACTGCGAAGATGTCAGCCTCTGGAGCATAGAGTGGTGTGGACAGTGCACATCGCCAGCCCTGCAGAATGATGACAACTCTAAGGAGGGAGACTACGCCATGATGATCTATGATGACACGCTGAACTGGTGGAGGGTCGCCCGAAGCATACCCAGCATAGACCTCACAGGATACAAAGGCCTAAGGCTGTGGTTGAAGATAAACGGCTCATGGAGCGGGGCCAGTAGCGACGAGATAACGATAAAGTTTGGCACAAACAACTCTAACTGCTACTATAAGGCTGTGAGGCTCGGCGTAGGCATCAACGAGTGGGCGCACATCGACGTGGAGCTCAGCAGGTTTGGGAAGGCTGGGAACCCAGACCTCAGCGATGTAACCTGGATAGCTCTCGAAGCCGTATGGCCCAGCAACCTATACGGAAACGTCACATGGGATGGATGGCACTGGTATGCCGAGAACCTGAAAGTTGAGGTCAGAGACGGCTCCTCGGAGCTGCCGGAGCACACCTACGTCTATAAGGATGCACGGCTGAACCGCCTTGAGCTGCTCCGAGACCTGGCTCAGGGCCTACTGGAAGCGATGAAAGCAGCCTCAGACCGAATATTGCTGCCGGTCATAGGTGCACCAGACCTCCAGAGGGGTCGAAGAGTCCAGGTTGAGGCCCCCAGCTTAGGGCTGAGCGGCGTCTACATCATCGCCGAGGCTGAGCACAGGCTCAACCACAGCGAAGGATACATCACGAGGGTTCTCCTGGAGAGCAGCCGCTATGCCCTGACCTCCGAGCTGAGGAGGCTTCTGGAACGGGAGCTCCGACTGGAGAGACGGGGAGACTTGGAGGTGATCATCACATGATAGAGTTCCTAAACGTGATCATCGCAGCTCTGGCGGGCTTCGTCTTGGGCTTAGCGGTTCACTCAGCCTATGTTCACAGCAAGAAGAGGGGGGAGCTGGGGCCTATGCCCTGGGATCACCCGGATGGAGGGGAGGGGGATGAGGAG
>Ga0190286_1000177_pt1 | contig 31173 bp, 19 predicted proteins | sample 48691834_MG_FD_183241 | JGI IMG/M metagenome (GOLD analysis project Ga0190286, IMG submission 183241) | Hydrothermal vent microbial mat bacterial communities from Southern Trench, Guaymas Basin, Mexico - 4869-18-3-4_MG | ecosystem: Environmental > Aquatic > Marine > Hydrothermal vents >... | reverse complement strand
GTTGAAAGTTGTATAGTAGGTAGGGCAAATACACTCGTATTAAAAAGGATCAAGCTGAATAGGAGGATTTGTCGGCAGGTTCTATGTGCAAGAAGAAATACCATTTTTTCAAAAAATTGTATTTCTGAATTTACTAATGTCATATTTAATAACTCCTTTGGGTAAATATACTTGAAGCGACAGACCTGACAGGTCTAAAAATATTTCCCGCACTGGAATATTTGACTTGAAAAATAACTTTTAAACCCTAATTATTCCTGTACGGGAAAATCCAATGAATAAGAATACACCCAACTATGGGAAAATTACCACCCCCCGCAGAAATAGGGCAAATGATTCGCGCTAACGGCTGCATAATTACTCACCCCACACCTCTTTTATGAAAATAGTTTAACTTTTCCCTGTATTTTACGTTGAAAAATGTCTTGCATATCATTGTAGAGGGGCATTGAGGAATCAAGAAAGAAAGTGTTATTGTTGTTCTTAACAAAACTCGTGAGTTCCTCTCGCACAACGCGTCGAATAAGCGGTTCTAATCAAGAAAATGATTTTCGTCTCCATTGAAATTGGGTGAGTTTTACACTGGCTGGCTAAAAACTAGCAAATTCTTTTGCGATATAACCAATGTTTCCAATAATCTCTGTTACGTTACTTATGTGACAATTACCGCTATGGATAAGCAGTTGTTCGCCTTCAAATAACAAAAATTCCCACACTTCACCGTCTGTAATTATACCATATACTTTATCCTGTTCAAACTTTTTCCTGGTCGCATACATTTCAGCAATACATTGTCCAAGTCCGTCAGAAAGTTTATTTGGTTTTACCTCTACCACTGATATGAGCGGGGCAGAAAAATCTAAAACGTCAAGCGTTAATGCGCCATCCCAATCACCATTCAATTGATGTGGCAAATCAGGTGTCGCATCAGCGGCTAAGTCCACCGATTGTTCAAAAAATAACCCGAGATCATAAGCAACACTCGCCTCTACTTTTGTATTTAACCAAAGCGAAAAATGCTATAATATCTTAATGCTTCAAGCATTTTCAACGAACAATGACTTTTCCGGCACAAGAAATTAAAGCATCATTCAAAAGTTCTTCGGATGTGTAACGTGAATTTAATTGCAGCAATTTGTTTTTGGATAGAAAGAACAGCATATCTTTCGCTTCCTTAAAATAAATAAAATATTCTTCTGAAGATTTCTTTTCGCTTTCTTGGAGACGGTAATCGGTTGCCAATCTGAGAGTTAAATGTCCAAATTTAAATTCATAGAAATTTTCCTTATTTTCTGTTGTTAAGGCACTTCCAAGATGAATTTGTAATTTTTCAAAAACGGAACTAAACACCTTATCAAACTCTGATGATGCTGAAATCATTCTATAATTATCCAAAAGCGTTTCTTCTGTTTCTACATTGGCGACTTCCATTTGACATTCCCCGGTGTTCCACATAACAATGCGTCCTATGTAGTCGTCAGAATCTATATCGACACAGAGGCTCTGTTTATTAATATCAGTTGGTGAATGTGAAACCGCTATGGTAAATCCTTGCAGACGTAAAAAGGATTCTTTTTCTGTCAACCATTTTTCAAATTCTTTAAGCATCATTTTATCCCAGTTTAATTGCTTTATGGTGAATATTTATAGTCGCAGGCATTTTTGGTATTGGTAAACCTTTTCTTTTTGCTAAACGTCCTTGAACGCTATTTGGTCCAATAATTTTTGCCCAACCTTCATCAGAGGTAGGCTTAACAACTGAGCGTGGTACATCAAATTCAACATAATAACTGTACGAAGGTGCTTGTTTAATAAATGCTTTTGCTCTTGACGGATAGGCAACATAAGTGGTTCCGCAAAAACTTTCTTGAACTTGACCCGTTTTGATCATTTTCTCATACTCTTGTTTTGACATCCACCTACCAACAGTGATGTATTTTTTATTTTCGTTCTCAAAATCTATTCCAGAATGTTCTGTATCCCGCTTTATCATATTTATAATCTATGGTAATGACTTCTTTTAGCAAGCGTAGGGTGCGTCCCACGCACCATCCTATAAGTACAACGGATTAAGAAAACAAACGGATTAAAAAGACCAATTCAAAAATTTCACCATTGGCTAATCTTCAATCCGTAATCATTCAACTCCTAAAAAATTATTTTCGTCTCCATTGAAATTGGGTGGGTTTTCTACCCACCCTACGTTGGCTAAGAATTTGAAAGTTTTTTCAAACGGTTTCCTCGTTCCCACGCTCAGGCATTATCCTCATTTGAGCTGGCTAATTCTAAAAGTCGATGATTAAATTTGTCACTTTTCAAATGGTTAATCAGATCAATTTGGGTCGTTATCGGTTTTAATTTCAGATTTAATAATTTTAAAGCGCGATGATAACTTTTATGTATCAGCGGTTCGTCTGACAAGTATTTAAGCCGAGTTTCTAGTGAATTATTCGCCTTCAACTCTGCTGCTTGTTGGTAAATGATCATTAATAAATGATGACTCGCATAGGGTATAAATGGGTATTGCTTCTTAATTTGGCGATCAAGCGTTCTTCGATAGGACTCAATTTGTTTAAAGAGTCGCACTAAAACGATTAATTCTTCTAAATCAAAGTTATTTTCCGCAAAAATGGTTTGGTACAATTTATCAAAATGAAGTCCTTTACGATATTTCGCTTCGTTTGGGCGGTGACATTTTGCTGTTAGAAGTACTTCCGCTGCGGTTTCTATCCGAATATCGGTTTTCGCCGCTGTTTTATCACTTCGCTTGCGTCGATAATGAATTCCATATTGCCGTAACCCTTGTTCTATTTTTTTCTGGAGCGAGTCATTAGCACGTAAATCTCTCAATGTTATCGCATTTTGTGAGTTGGTTGCTAAAGTAATGTCATGGATTAATTCATCATCTTTTTTCGCCCCCAATTTATAAATGCGAACGAGAACCATCACCTCTGAAAAATCTTGCTGCTTATTTTGGGGTTCACTTAATACCTGTTGTAACGCTTTACTGGTTTGTCCACCATTAATAATTTGGGCATCAAGCATTTTTATTAGCGTAAATTCCTTATTGCCAGAGGGGGCATATCCCAAATCGGTACAAATCATGGTGATTCCATTGTTTAAAAAATAAAAATTTTTGCGGGCTTCTGGATCGACTAAAGTCGCTTTTATACCTTCATTTACACTACGCTTAAACCCTAAAAATTCACGCACATTTTGTTTGAGAATCGCGTTTTCATACTTATTCATTAATTCCGCCACTTCAGCGACGGGTACCGTACCGATTAAAGCCCGTTTGAAATTTAATTCTTCATCAATAAATTTACCTTTAAACGTCAACATACAATCAACCGGCGTATCCTTTTGTTGTATCGACAGTAAGAGATCATGATTGATATAGATAAACTCATAAAGTTCAGAGTTCATAGGGCTTTCATTGAGAAAATCATCAATATAGGATTGTGCTTTTTGAGTCCACTTTAAACCATTATTACAAAGATAGACTCGCACCGTTGGAATATGACCCTCTTCAATATAACTATTGATTTCGTTGAGCTTTTCTCGAAGGGTGTCATGTATGTCATAAGCGTCAAGCTCTCCAAACAGATTTCTGATTGAACTGATTATGGAAATGAGATCAGTTTCCCTAAAATTCGCGTCCTTCTCCAAATTTGCGGTGTACTTGCCTTGAAAGAGAGAAACAATAAAGTCACCGGTAGTTGGATCGGAATACTGAATCGCATCAATTTTAAAATCACCGCCACCATCGACAATACAATCGGTAGCTGAATCTTTTTCCATTTCCAACAGGGTTTGAACAGTTATCTTGACAAAGGCTTTTGATCTCGCTTTACCTTTATCGGTATCATCAGCATAATTTTCGGTGATGATGTGATCAACTTGTTTGTGAATAATTTGTTTTGATAAGTTCATCATAAACTTTTTAAGTATTTTTTCGTTCCCACGCATTTTCGACACGCCAGCGTCGAAGTTAGGAATGTACGCCAACCTACGCTTGCTAACCTAGTTGTACTAACCTAATACAGGAGGGCGAAAATTCCCAGGCTATTTTAAAAGCAAAAAAAATCCGATTTTTGGAAAAAATCGGATTTCTAACATTCATTAGCAAAATTCTATAATTCTGTCAATTCTGATTCAGACATCCAGCATCTACTGTGTCGTGAAAAAAGCTTCTAAATTGATGAATAATATCGTTTTGTCTTGTGTTGTCATATCATTGGCAAAAAACTGTTCAAGACCCCTTGAAGCTTCATTATTGCTAATGATGCCATCTTCATCGGAATCATACTTTAACCTATCGACAGTGATGATAGCACTGGATTCTTCACCATTTACACTATTACGACAAGTCACTTTATATTCTTTACCTAATGCGACATCTTTAACACGAGGCTTAACGATAATATAGTCATTCCCAGACATATAAATCTCGTCTTCTTCCAAATCAGTAGTAAGCCATTCGCAATTACCGACACCTCCGTGCTTCTTAAATCGAACCTTTGGCGTTTCTCCTTTATAAACGGTATAGGTTTTAGGCGTAAGCCCTTGCGGTAAACCCACTGTAACAGGAATTTTTACTGACTCCTCAGATTTTGCATCCATAACGGATAAGTCATAGGTACCCTTACGATCCTGTGCTGTGATTTGGAACTTTCGTTCATCAATCTCTTCATACAGACCACCAGTGAAGAAAATCTTAAATGGAGGTATACCACCACCCACTGAAAAAACCCGGGTTTCACCAATTTCCATGTCAATATTAGTATTAGGTGAGATATAGGGTGGTATATATCCCTTTACTTCAATTGTGCGTTCTAACTTATTACCGGCACTATGAATTATGGTAATCATATCCTCACCATCAGTATCTGGGGCTGTATATGTACCCTCGCCAGTCTGCTGAATAATGTCAATCTGACCAAGTTCAGCATCATAATCATAATCACCTTTACCACCAGTCACAGTAATATCAAACTTCTCACTTATTTGTACCAGTTTAGGTAAACCGCGAAGGGACAATCCTCCTTCTACATAAACGGGTATTGTCTGACATTGTGGTGTATCATCACAGATTTCGATAGCATCTTCACCCACTTCACTACTAGCAGTAAATATATAAACATCATCACTAGACGATGGGCTAATGTCACCTTGAGTTGCTGTAGCACGGTAAGGTTTATTCCCCGTGATGACCGTAATATATTTCTCTTGTTCAGGTTGGAGAGAAATTTCTTGTGGTGTAATAGATAATGGCAATCTAACTGACACAGAAGCCGTTTTACGATTGCCAGCACTATCAATAATAGTGACTTCATCTGAACTAAATGTCCCTGGTGCGGTATACAGACCCGTTTTCCCAATATCACCCTTTGTTGCCATCCAATTGAAATCATCGCAATTCTCGCCTACGATCCTAAATTGTTGCAGACCACCGGGTCGCAAGGTGACTATTTGCGGAGTAATCTCGCAATTTCTTATGTCCACGATGATAGCTGTAACCTGACAATTGAGTGCTGTTGCAGTTAGGCTATATGTGCCTTCAATATCAGGTGCGGTATAAAAAGCTTCAGGACCACGCTCAATGATATTGCCACTGTCTGCCGTCCAATCGACTTGACCTTCGACATAAGTGACGGTGAACGTTTGACTGCCACCGGGTGCTAATGTCACCTGATCTGGGGTAATGTCACATGACCGCTCTTTATCAATCTTGATTTCGGCAGTTTCACTTTTACCAGAAGCATTGTCTGAAACGGTTACAAAATCTTCACAACCACCCGATGGACATTGTGGTGCCGTATATATCACGCTATCTCCCTGTGAACTTGACAAACTTCCATTGACGACTTGCCACTGATAATTTCCACTACCACCGCTCGCCTCAAAATGCACCTGTTCACCTGGCTCAACTCTCGTAAAATAAGGATTTATTGAGAGTTCTGAGGAATAATCTGATGGCTCGCCAAATCTTAAACTAGCAGAGCTATTTTGCGCAGCCACTAAATAGGGCATTAACAAGAGCAACAATCCCCAATACCATGATTTTTTCATTATTTGTCTCTCCTATTGGATGTTATTCCAGCAAGCGTAGGGTAGGTAGTAGCTAAACCCACCGCAACCGTTCAAGAAAATGATTTTCGTCTCCATTGAAATTGGGTGGGTTTTCTACGCTGCTGTCAGGTTTATCAAGAAGAAATCCGATTTTTGGAAAAACTCGGATTTCTAACATTGGCAAAATTCTATAATTCTGTCAATTCTGATTCAGACATCCAGCATCTACTGTGTCGTAAAAAAAGCTTCTAAATTGATGAATAACATTGTTTTGTCTTGTGTTGTCATATCACTGGCAAAGAACAGACCAAGACCCGTTGAAGCTTCATTATTGCTAATGATGCCATCTTCATCGGAATCATACTTTAACCTATCGACAGTGATGATAGCACTGGATTCTTCACCACTTACATCATCACGACAAGTCACTTTATATTCTTTACCTAATGCGACATCTTTAACACGAGGCATAACGATAATATATTCAAACTTACGAGTAACAATCTCGTTTTCTTCCAAATTAGTAGTAAACCATTCGCAATTACCGACACCGCCGTGCTTATCAAATCGAACCTTTGGCGTTTCTCCTTTATAAACGGTATAGGTTTTAGGCGTAAGCCCTTGTGGTAAACCCACTTTAACCTCGACTTTTAGTGACTCCTCAGATTTTGCATCCATAACGGATAAGTCATAGGTACCCTTACGATCCTGTGCTGTGATTTGGAATTTTCGCTCATCAATCTCTTCATACAAACCACCAGTGAAGGAAATTAAAAATGGAGGTATACCACCACCCACTGAAAAAACCCGGGTTTCACCAATTTCCATGTCAATATTAGTATTAGGTGAGATATAGGGTGGCACATATCCTTTTACTTCAATTGTGCGTACCAAGGTATTACCGGCACTATCATTTATGGTAATCACATCCTCACCATCAGTATCTGGGGCTGTATATGTACCCTCGCCAGTCTGCTGAATAATGTCAATCTGACCAGAATCAGCATAATAATCATAATTACCTTTACCACCAGTCACGGTAATATCGAACTTCTCACTTATTTGTACCAGTTTAGGTAAACCGCGAAGGGACAATACTCTTTCTACATAAACGGGTATTGTCTGACATTGTGATGTATCATCACAGATTTCGATAGTATCTTCACCCACTTCACTACTAGCAGTAAATATATAAACATCTTCACTAGACGGGCTGATATCACCTTTAGTTGCTGTAGCACGGTAAGGCTGACTCCCCGTGACTACCGTAATATATTTCTCTTGTTCAGGTTGGAGAGAAATTTCTTGTGGTGTAATAGATAATGGCAATTTAACTTCCACAGAAACCGTTTTGCTATTGCCAGCACTATCAAGAATAGTGACTTCATATAAACCAAATGTCCCTGGTGCGGTATACAGACCCGTTTCTCCAATATCACCCTTTGTCGCTGTCCAATTGAAATCATCGCAATTCTCGCCTACGATCTTAAATTGTTGCTGACCACCGGGTCGCAAGGTGGCTGTTTGCGGAGTAATCTCGCAATTTCTTATGTCCACGCTGATAGAAGCTGTAACCTGACAATTGAGCGCTGTTGCAGTTAGGCTATATGTACCTTCAATATCAGGTGCGGTATAAAGAGCTTCAGAATTATAAGCAATGATATTGCCACTGTCTGCCGTCCAATCGACTGGACCTTCGACATAAGTGACGGTGAACGTTTGACTGCCACCGGGTGCTAATATCACCTGAGCTGGAGTAATGTCACATGACCGCTCTTTATCAATCTTGATTTCGGCAGTTTTACTTTTACCAGAAGCATTGTCTGAAACGGTTACAAAATCTTCACAACCACCCGATGGACATTGTGGTGCCGTATATATCACGCTATCTCCCTGTGAACTTGACAAACTCCCATTGACGACTTGCCACTGATAATTTCCACTAGCACCGCTCGCCTCAAAATGCACCTGTTCACCTGGCTCAACTCTCGTAATATCAGGACTGATTGAGAGTTCTGAGGGATGATCTGATGGCTCGCCAAATCTTAAACTAGCAGAGCTATTTTGCGCAGCCACTAAATAGGGCATTAACAAGAGCAACAATCCCCAATACCATAATTTTTTCATTATTTGTATCTCCTATTGGATGTTAATTACAATGAATTCCAGAATCGGAAAATCATATTGACCAGATGTGCTTAAAGCCACAGCCAAGGCGTAAGTTCCCGCACTAAAGCCATGTTCCGCAGGCAATTTTTTGGATAATAAAGACACCGTTCGATCTTTGACCGGCGAATTCGCTAAATCAACGTTGCCACGGAGTTTAGCGGGTAGTGCAACATTGGGATCCCATTGCACGATAGCACTGTTTTCATCAAAGAAAAAAAGATCACCTAGGCTACCATCATCGCCAAATTTAGCATAGGCGGCATAAACATCATAAAGCCCATCACCATTGAGAGCCATAATTACGCCTAAGTCATCATCAGGTCCAATATTTGCCGTCTCGTTGCCGCCAATATTTATCAAATCCTTATTTGATAATATGGAAACTTGCACTTCTGCTGCCGCTATCCCGGGTAATAGAGATAGGGCAGTAACGAGTACGCCTGCAAGTAATCCCTTTGGGATAACTTGATAGATACACTGCTTTTTCATCCGTTTTTTCTCCTGTATAGAAACATTCAAGGTTTGTAACTACTCAGCCTTGGAATCAATTCCAAGACTAACCGGCTGAGTAGTTACGAAGGTTTAATTAAAATCACTTACTGAGCAATAAAATTCTCAATGTTCACATACAACTCAGCACTATTAATGGTGACACCATTCAAACTTTCACCATTAAAGAACTTATCCATACAAATGGACACTTCCTGCTCATCAATGCTAACATTAAAACCAAACCTGGCAGGTCAAGAGCAGCGTCCAAACTTGATTTTGACCTGGCAGGTTTTCTTTTGAACCTGCCAGGTCTGGTTTAGTAGCTAAACCCACCGCAACCGTTCAATAAAATGATTTTCGTCTCCATTGAAATAGGGTGGGTTTTCTACCCACCCTACGCTGGCTTATTGTTAGCCTCACATTACACATTTACAGATTGAGCACCTATATTATATCCAGTATACTGTCTGACATGCAGTGGTCGAAATCCGAGAACAATACTGTCACGCGGTATGCCTGCTTCAACCAAATCTTTTGCGATACCGTAAGAAGTACCATCATGCTGAATCCAGATTTTCTCATCAATAATATCAATATGTAAAACCGAGCCGTGAACCCGTCTCGTGCCATCCCAACCCAGATGCATTAACTCAAAATGCTTTTGTTCAGCATCAATGATAATCTCAGCTTCAATCTCGCCATGTGAGGGCTTACCGGCATATTGAGTGAGTAAATTTTTCAAAATATTTCTGTATTGGCTTAGCTTATCCATTTTCTAATCCTTTCCTTTGTTTCTTCAAAGATAATCAGCTTCAGTTGCTCTTTACGAATTAGCAACTGCCCAAGCGGTTCGCTTAAAATCCCGTCAAAAGTAAAAGAGGGAACGGCAAGATATAGCTCTCTATCGTTTTCAATCTCAGACAGAATATCTCTATACATATTGTATTGACCAATGCTTTTACCTAACTCGTGTACATCGGATTCACCGACAAAACTTTTTACCTCAACCGCAATTTCGTGGTCTTCCTTTTCAGCACCGATAGGTTGTTCTGCTCCTAAATCAACATAAACGTTCCGTCCCCCATAAGATAAATGCAAGGGATCGGCTGTAATTGTCCACCCATCAGCCATCAAAGCCGTTTTCACCAAATTATGATAAATATCTTTTGCAGGCATATTACCTTTATCCTTATCGAATTAAAACCAGTAAGTAGCCACAATGCCATTAAGTTAAGGATTTATCGCTTTCAATAAAATATCAAGTACAACGGATTAAGGAAACAAACGGATTAAAAAGACCAACCCAAAAATCATTGGCTAATCCTCAATCCGTTCAATTCCCTAATCCGTTGTACTAATCTAATCACTACTGAGCAATAAAGTTCTCAATGTTCACATACAACTGAGCATTATTAATGGTGACACCATTCAAACTTTCACCATTAAAGAACTTATCCATACAAATGGCCACTTCCTGCTCATCAATGCTAACATTACCATTCAGATCGCAGGGCAAAGTACCCACTACAATACTGGACTGTGCCACATCGCCATTTTGATCACGACAAGCGACAGTATATTGATGACCCAGTTCGACATCAGTACGGGGTCTCACCACGATAAAGTCATCACCCCTTGTCACCTCTTGCAAATCAGCCAGTTGCCAATCACAGGCACCAACACCGCCTAACTGATAGAAGCGCACTGCTACCGATTCACCCTTATAAACAGAATAAGAGGTAGGCGAAATTAACAGGGGTTGGAACACGTTAATCGTCGCGGCGGGGAATGCACCCGTTGCTGGATCAACATTACTAGCGGCATCTTCCACTGTCAGTTGGTAAGAGCCACCTGTTTGGGGTGCCGTGATTTGAACCACCGATTTGTCACTATCCATCGATTTCACGAGTCCGCCAGCAAACGCCCATTCATAAGGCGGTGCGCCACGGCTGACCATAAAAGTACGGGTTTCACCAGGTGTCATAGTAGCAATAGAAGGTGAGATAGTCGGTATACTACGTTCTATGACAGCTTTAATAGTGATTTCTTGATCAGAAGAATCAACCACTTTTAGACCATACTCACCATAACGATTGGGCGCAGTATAAGTACCCACACCGGTCTGAGCATCAATTTCAGCAAACCCACTGTCAGCGACAATGAAAAAGCCACCCGTGCCACCGGTTACTGTAAACTTATGGACACCATTTTTATCCACAGACAGTATCATAGGACTGGCAAGCAGTTTTCTTTCCACATAAGCATGAGCTTGTACTTTTTGACCACTACTATCAGCAAATTCAATAGTCACATCATCATTCGCAGTACTGCCAGAGGTGAATTGAAACTTCCCATCTTGACTATCGCTAGTCGGATTAATGCTACCATCGCCATCTACGACATAAGCACTATAAGGCGGAATACCACCCAGCATCGTAAAGGACTTGGTTTCTTCACGCTTCATATAACGTATATAAGGTGTAACCTTTGCTATACTAATAACGTGGATAGCCACAGTCGTCTCATTACCTTTGCGATCACGGATATTAAGACTATCATCACCCATCATTCTAGGTGCTGTGTAGATGTTATAACCCGCATCTTCAGTCCGAACCGTCTGCATCTCACCTTTTCCAGTTTGCCAATCAAAGGGAGGTACACCACCTGTGACAGCTACCTTTGCGGTTTCTCCTGGTTCAAGGAAGATTTCTTCACGAGTCGCTCGAAGTGGTAAATCGACATAAATCAACGCTTCATAAGTTTCACCTTGATTATCAGTCACCGTGACAGTCACTTCCTGAGAGGCACCAGGTGCAGTATACTTCACACTATTGGTACTACCAGAAATCATACCAGCCGTTGCTACCCAATTATAAGGCGGAACGCCACCAACCACATTCAATGTGACATATTCACCTTTATCTAACCAAGCATTGGCAGGTGTAATCACAGGTACGTTGGCAACAGTCACCGTAATTGATGCCTGATCACCAGCCGTACTAACAGCAGTGACAGTATAAGTCCCCAATCCTGCCGGGGCGGTATAAAAACCGTTAGCATCAATATTTCCCTGCGTCGCCGTCCAATGATCAACAGGGCAGCCAGACAGTTCAAATTTCTGTGTGCCTTGAGATGTTACCATCACACTTTCAGGCGTGACTTGACATTTACCATGAACAGCAATTTTTGCCTCGCTAGTACGTCCCTGATTATCAGAAACCACTAGTCCAACTTCCCCTGCGGTAGATTCTGCGGTAAAGCGAACCGTATTACCAGTATTGCTATCCAAAGAGCCTTCACCTAACACGCGCCAAATATAAGGTTCTTCACCTTGACTCGCAGTAAAGCTTATGCTATTACCAACACTGACTGTCGCTTCAGAAGGTGTCAAAGTCGGACCCTTAGCCCCAACAATAACAGTAGCTGTCGCTTGACCACCACTGGTATAATCAATAGCAGTAATCGTATAACTACCTTGACTTGCTGGCGCAGTATAAACACCTGCCGGCGTAATATTACCACCCGAAGCTGACCATTTTGCCTCACTACCCACTAAATTCTGGACAGTAAAGTTTTGAACGGCACCCGCAGTCAAATGAACTTTGGCAGGTGTCATTAGAGGCTCTCCGATCAATACACGCACCTCAGCATTCACACTATTACCAGAGTCATCACTGATAGTTACATTATCAACTTCCCCTGCTAATTCCGGAGCAGTATAAGTGACAGTCGCGCCCTTGGTTGATGACAAAGTGCCTCTTTCAGCCTTCCAAGTATAATTGCCATCTCCACATGTTACTGTGAAGTCGCGAGTTTGATTGATATCAACGGCGGTAATAGAAGGAGTCACAGCCAAATCGCAAATACCTACTACTATCTTTGCTGTTGCTGTTAAAGCAGTACCAGTATCTTTAACTGTGACAATCGCTTCTCCCGGACTAGCAGGGGCAGTATAACTACCAGCCGATGAAACGGTTCCGACTGTAGCCGTCCAAGTATAGGGACCCTTACCCCCGGCGACAGTTAGATCGACAGTTTCATTAACACCTAGCTGCATTTGGGCTGGTGTTATCACGGGTTCCACAACAACCAATACGACTTCTATCGTCGCATTAGCAACATTACCCGAATTATCCTGGACAGTCACAGTGACTGAACCAACATCTCCAGGCACCGTAAGCTTTGTTTGTTTCCCTTCAATTATATCCACGGAACCGGCGGAAGTACTCCACGTATAAGGCGCACCATTACCCCCAATAACAGTAAGTGAAACGGTACCATTGATTTCCACAGATGCGACAGCAGGCGTGACTGCTAATGGCAATCCATTAGACTCCACATTTACCTTAGTGCTTGCTATTGTGCCATTGCTATCCATAACCGTCACAGTATCTACACTACCTGGATCGCCAGGTGCCGTATAAGTGACTTGAGCACCCTCATTCGGTGAAACACTACCAAGAGTCGCAGTCCAAGAAGTATAAGGTGGATTACCGCCTGTCACTTCCAGTACCACTGTGCCGTTAATTTCAACAGCCGCTATGGCAGGTGTTATCTTAGGTGACACTTTAACAGAACTGCACTCGATCTTAGCAACAGCACTACTACCGGCAGTATCTCCCACCGTGACCTCTGCGGCTCCCACTTCACCAGGGCAAGTATAAGTTGTTGGATTACCCGCATTTGGGGACACCGAACCTATAGTCGCATTCCAAGTGTAATCACCATTTCCGCCAGTCACTTCTAATGAAACAGTACTATTAACTGGTATAGAGGTAGAAACTGGCGTGACAACCATACCTTTTGTCACTTTTATCGTAGCAGTCTTATCATTACCGGCACTATCCATCACCGTGACCGTTGCGGTTCCCACTCCACCTGGTGCCGTATAAGTTGTTGAGCTACCCGCATTTGGGGACACCGAACCTATAGTAGCAGTCCAAGAAGTATAAGGTGGATTACCGCCTGTCACTTCCAGTACCACTGTGCCGTTAATTTCAACAGCCGCTATGGCAGGTGTTATCGTCAGTAGTCCATCAATAGAGTTACACTCTATCGTAGCCTTAGCCTCATTACCGGCAGTATCTCTCACCGTGACCTCTGCGGCTCCCACTTCACCTGGGCAAGTATAAGTTATTGTACCACCCGTATTGGGGGACACAGAACCGACATTAGCACTCCAAGTATAATTACCATTGCCGCCGGTCACTTCTAATGAAACAGTACCATTAATCGGTGTAGAGGCAGAAGCGGGTGTGACAACCATACCTTCTATCATTTGCACCGTTCTTTGTACTAAAGCACCGGCACCGTCAACACCCATAATGGTATAGAGTCCCAATGAGCTTTCAGGCGTAAAGGTGATTTGTTCGCCCTCGGTTGCTGATAACTGACCAAAATCAGTAAACCATAAATAGGGCGGCGTACCACTAACAACTTGGAAACTCGCCGTATCACCCCGTAAAATACGAGCAATCTGAGGTGTCACTCGGAATGGTTCACCGACTTTAACCTTCACCGTTGCTGAATCACCGTTACCATCACTCACCGTCACATAATAAATGCCTGGTAAGCCAGGTGCTTTATAATTGACATTTGCGGCATTAGGATTATCGACATCACCACCAATAATGGTCCATGTATAGCTACCATCACCCCCGGTGACCATAAAGGGTGTTTCTGAATTAACGGCTACACCGATTTCCGAACTCGCCGGATCAAGGGTTAATACGCCATTATTCGTAAAGGAGACTTTATGAACGCGCCCTTTAGCATCCGTCACAGTTGCCGTGATAGTTGCTGGCTCGACACCTAAAGTGATATCAACCGTTTCATTATCAGTACCTGTCGGCGCAAATGCTGCTGCACCATCAACTTGCCATTGATAAGGTGGCTCGGCACCCGTCGCGGTTAATTGCACATTCGCGGAAGGTGAAAAACGCTTACCATCAATAGCCGGATCAATGCTAAGAGCAGGCAATACCTCAATAATAGCCGTTGCCGCAAAGCCCTTGATATCAGCCACATTGATTTTATCTAAACCCGCTAAGACCGGTGTATAACGAGTGGTATCACCCAGGGTTGTTGACAAAGCACCATTCATTGTAGACCACCCGTAGGTACCATAGCCCCCACCAGCAATAAACTCAATCGCGCTATCACCCATTGCCATAATGGCAGAACTCGGTGTCACCGTTAAAGGTGCAGCCGGTTGTAATACCTCAAAGCAGGTTTCTGGAGAAGATGCACTCGCAGTTGGATTAGTAGCCTCTACATGATAACAAACATTATCACCAGGATTAACAGCAGGAATTTTTTCCACATAAATATTGGAATTAGTATTTGGCATTGAAGCAGCTGTCACTGATGCTGTCATTGGCAAGCTTCCGCCGCTGTATATCAAATTAACCTGCCCACCACTAGCAAGATCAAGCCCTGCAACCACAGCATGTACCGAAAAAGGTCCGGTATCAAGTGTATCAGTATGTCGCGTGACATCGACAATCGTCACAGGCACATTATTAACTGTCAAAGTATGTGCTACCGTGGTGACATGATTGCTCGTATCTTGTGCAACCACTTCCAACTCAAGACCTTTAAAGTTAGTGAAAAGATCAGAGATCGTCGCTGTGAATACATTAGCACCACCATCAGACATTGGCGTATCTACCCATATCGCTTCACCTAGTTCACGATACCTCAACGTCACAGCGGGTATATCTTTATCATCAGTCACCTCTGCACTCACAGTGACAGGTAGCTGATAATCATAAGTATCAGGTGTAATCGTACCGATAACGGGAGCACCATCAGCACAAATCAGCCATTGCCCACCTAGACTACTACCCAGATTCGCGGGAACGGTCGTATTGCGCCCTTCATTATCAATCGCTTGAACCATAAAGGCAAAACACTCCTTCTCAGCAAGCGTCAGAGTTTGTGTACCACTATAGATATTGGCACCGATGGAGTTCATGGGAGTTGTACCGGCAGCTACAATAGAATCCCTTGTCGCTCGTTTCATTCGGGTCCCTGTTTGTACCAGGTGTTCCCAAATCAGGTTAACCGCTTGGATACTGCCATCAGGATCAATAACCTCTACTTCGATAGTCAAAGCCATAGAACCAGGGGGTACCCCAACATTGATTAAGTCATGCGTGGTTTGCGTGGGATTGACAACGGGATTAGCACCAATTTTGAATGGTTCCTTATCTTCACCACCAGGATCATTGGTTATCGGCGCGACATGCAAATGATGGTCTCCTGGACCAACATAAGTGACCAATGACACCCCATAAGTGTAGATAATGTTATCAGCAATCTTGTCAAGGATTTTATCAAAGGGGTCTGTAGCGTTATATAACGCCCCATTCGTTTGATTGACCGCTTGAACAACATTACTTAAATAGCTGTAGGCAATACCATACACCTTGGTGGCATTAGCTATAACAACAGGTAATGCACTATTAATGTTATAGTTCTTGTTATCACCATTTTCGTCGGTGATCAAGATAACGGTTCGTTCCGCACCAGCACGGTAAGGATACTGTGAAGCAAGTACCAAGCAATCAAACCATTCTTCAGTACCACCAGAAACAGATAATCCACTGAACTCAGTAATGAAATCTTGTTCAGACGGATAAAACTGTCCATTGTATCGCTTTTGGAGATAAGGTGCTGGATATTGACCAAAGGTAATCAAACCCAGTCGCACATGGAAATTCTGACTGGATAGTTTATTGACGAAAGCCTGGGTATTCGCTTTGATTGCATTAATTTCACCACCCATGCTGCCGGAAACATCCATACAGAATACAATGTCTCCATTTTAAAAGGCGGTGGCGGTGGAACAATCGTCGCCTGTGTTGGATTACCATCTACCTTAACGGTAAAGTCACTCGCATCTAATATAGTATTAGGTGCCTGGTTGTTATACAGGTCAAACGTACCTATAACGAGCGCAGAGCCGTCAGCGTTATCAATTACCTGTATGCCCGGATCGACATCAACGTTGTAACCCTGAAAGCTTGGCGTGCCTGCTACCGCAAAACCGGGTATCAGTAGCATATAAAGCCAAAACAATCGGGAATGCCATTTTTTCATAAATAACCTCCTATTCGACGTTAACTACAATGAATTCAAGAATGGGAAAATCATATTCACTTGGGGTACTTAAAGCCACAGCAAATACATAAAGCCCTGCATCAAGACCATGTTCCCCAGGCGACTTTTTGGCTAATAAAGAAATCATTCGCTCTTTGATTGGCGCATTAGCAAAATCAATATTACCACGGAGCCTAGCCGGTACAGGGGAATCCCACAGCACTCCCGTGCTGTTTTCATCAAAGAAATAAATGTCAGGCAGTTCACCATTTTCGTCAAATTTTGCATAAGCGGCATAGACATCATAAAGCCCATCACCATTGAGAGCCGTAATCAGTCCCAACTCTTCGCCTGGTCCAATATTTGCCGTATCGTTGCCGCCCACATTAATCAAATTTTTATTTGATAAAACGGCAATTTGCCCCACTGCTGTTGCTATCCCAGGTGATAGGGATATTGCGGCAGTAAGTGCTCCAGCAAGCAATCCCCTTGGAATTACTTTAATACACTGCTTTTTCATCATTCATTCTCCTTACAGATTGTGCATTCAAAAAAATGCGCGAAACAAATTATGTCAAGTCACAGATTATACACCATTTTTAAAAATAATTCCTTATTTGTCATTTTTTGTAAGTATTAATCTTGATAAAGCTTTATTCTATATAGCTCAAACACCTTAAAATTTTTTTGAGAATGACCAAAAATTAACACATTTGACAAGTGAGGTTATTTTTTTGTATAATAGTAGGATAAGTATATTACTTAATAAGCGATAAAATAGAAATATGTAATGGCTTCTGAATTAATAAATGGGCTAGAAAAAATGGATTAGACTAAGAATAAAGCTTAGTTTTTGAAATGGTGGGGCAAATATGGGGCAAATTTTAAAATTATTTTGCTTTGTACAGGATAAAGATTATTTTGGATAAATCTGGCGGGAAAGCGATTGTATATAAGGATTAAAACCGTTAACTATCAATAGTGATCGGAACACTTTTTTGTTAGTCAGAAATTTAACTCAGCCATAAATCCGATTTTGTCAAAAAATTTCGCTTAAACAAATCTTAAATAATAAAAAATTAGCAATTATGCAAAAACTATTCCAAAAAATATTGGTTTAAATCCTTTTCTTATATACAATCCTTGTCGTGATTGGTTTTATAAAAAACTTGATATTGAATGAATAATCTACAGAGCCTACCATTTTGATTTATGTCTAACAATGAGAGGTGTTCTACGCACTTTTATCTACAACTCTGGTATTAAAGAAAATCGCAACGCGAAGCCGTTAGCACTACATCCTTGAATGAGTTTCCAAAAAGGTGGCTATTCATATTTAACACCAAAGGGGATTGGTACATCTTAGGAATGTGCATAAAATAACCTCGTTTCGAGGTTTCAGTTTTTCTTCAAAAAATGGAAACCTCGAAAACTAAACCTGAAAGGTTTTGAAGTAAGTATATCGAAAAATTATTTCAGGCACGTTCCTTAGAAAATTTCTAATCCCAACGGTGTAAAAACATAAATAGCCTTATGTGAAATATCAGGACTAAGCCTTAGCGACTAAAATCGCACATTGTGCATAACCAATTATGCGATCCGAAACGCTACCCATCAATATTCTATCTAGCCCGGTACGTCCATGACTACCAACTACAATTAAATCAACTCCCTTATTTTCAGCTATTTCTATAATTGACATTGCCGGTCTGCCGCTCAAAATTTGCGCTTCGACGACAACACCTTCTTGTTTGATAAAGGATTCTACTCGTTTAATTATTTCAACCGCTTCTATGTGCCGTTTTTCTTTAAGTTCTGATTGCACCACTGATACGAGCAAAATCGGGGCATGTAAATATTTCGCCATTTTAACAGCAGCATTAGCCGCTATATCGCCATAGCGTGATCCATCAACGGCTACCAAAATCCGTTTGCCCTCTATCTTCGCAAATTTGGGTACGACCAATATGTTACACTGAGCATGTCCAATGACTTTAGCAGTGTTACTACCCATCATGAGTCGTTTCAATCCTGTATAACCTCTACGTCCCATGACAATGACATCGATCTGTTTCCGTTCTGCTTCTTCCAATATTTCCTGGTAAATTTCAATACCATGACGTATATTGATGTCGCAGTTCACGCCCGCTTTTTCGGCTGATTTTTGAACAGTTTCTAGGTGGGCGATGCTACTATTATCTTCCGCTTCAATCAATTGCCGCGCGAGTGATTCATGTTCTGGATTTATCATGAGCACAGACATTGCAGATAAACGACCATCGGTTCTTTGCACCAGCTTAATGGCTTCGCTTTCAGCACCCCGACTGGCTTCTGATTTATCACTGACCAAAAGAACATTTTTAAGGCGTCCTGTTGGTGATAATTGTATTGCCGATGCGGGAAAAGTCTCTACTTCTTCGTCGGTAGTCGCTTGGGCAATGGAAAATTCCTCTGCTAATGCTTCCTCCTTAGCATGTTTCATATAGCCTTTGATTAGGGCATAAAGAATAATAATTGCCCCTGTTGCCAATGCGAATATCAACATTCCAAAACTGGTGTAATTCAAAATACTGATAGTGGTTTCACTTAAAGGCTCAATTTCTCCCATTTCAGATAGATAAACCGGAACCTTGAGACCTCGACTAAACAATACCAATATCATGATCACGCCCATGACCATTTTGACCATAAAATCTTTGACATAAGTCGTACCAATGGCTCCTAACTGGACACCGAACAATGAACCTGCCAGGATAACCATAGCTAAACGAATATCGACAAAACCGTCTAAGGCATATTTAATCGTACCCCCCATACCCATCACAAAGGCAATAACCAATTCCGTAGCGGAAGCCATTAAACCAGGCGCACCTAATACATACATCATCGCCGGTACACCAATAAATCCACCTACCGCAATGGTCGCAGCTAACATGCCGGTTGCAAAGCCAAGGGGAATGGTAAACAGTACAGATATTTTAGTCCCAAGACTGGGAAAATACATCATGGTACCGGGGATATTAACGGATTGTACCCAACGTGCTAATTTAGTGATTTCATGTTCTTTTGCACCGACACTATCTGATTGTTTATAGATTTTAATGGCATCACGTAGGACATAACCCCCTACAATGGCGAGTACGACTACAAATACGAAAGACACATAAAGGTTTGAACCCACATCGCCAAAGGCTTCTTTGATTTGAGTTTGTATGCTGGCACCATAAAGTACCCCGGCTTCAGCAGAAATGCCCATAATCAGACCGAGTTTGAGATCTACCTGCCCATATTTTGCCCGTTTTATGGAACCAACTAGGGCTTTAGGGAATTTATGGCACATATTACTGGCAACAGCCATAATCGCCGGAACACCCATGCTCATCATCGCCGGTGTTAAAACAAAGGCACCGCCCGAGCCAATAAAGCCACTAACTAAACCGCCGATAAAGCCCACGATAAAAAGAAAGAGGATATCCTTCAAATGAAGCTCAAGAAATCCCCCTACTTCAAACGCTAAAGTAGCCACTTTGCCCGTGGCATCTGTTACCGTAATCATTTCTTGATCCGGTTTACCAGGCGCAATATAAGTAATTTCATTGCCCGAGCCCAGGATTTCGCCCTTTGAGGCTTTCCAAACAATATCACCCGTCATGCCGGATATTTTAAGCATTATCTCGTCTAAGGTCTCAACCTTAGGGTTTGCCGGTTCAAAGGGGCTATTAGTAAGTGTACTAGGTTGTGCCTGGGGTTCTTGTGCAACTGACCATCCGATAGTTGGTAGGCATAATAGCAAACCCATGATAACGAACAATCTGCTGATTCTTGATAGTGTAGTCATTATATTCTTTCTTAACCCCGCTTCTTAACCGATTTAGCTTTGACACCCAATAGATCCCAAAAGTGACCGGTAAATGTGCCATGTACCAATGAAAAAATAAAGGCAATGGAAATAGGCACAATGAAATACCAACCACCCTGTTTTGACCAATCCAAAATGGTTTCATTAAAATAGTAAAGTAAAAAGTAGAGTATCGCACTTAGCAAACCCAATGATACGGTCTGAATCATTGCGCCGGTTTTAGTTCCCATACGAATGAATTCTCCTTCAAGGTAAAATGGTAAAAGAAATTGCTAATTCAAAATTAGCACACACTAATAGTGTAACAGAAAATAAGGATTAATTGGAAATTATTTTGTCCCTGCTACAAGACCTGCCAGGTTTTAAAAACCTGGCAGGTCTAGGCTAAAACTTATCTGGAGATCTATATTTAGAAATTTTTTTCAAGTTGATTCAATAACTGATCTCTAGTACGAGAATGCCCACCTGTCACTTGGAAAAAAACTAAACTTTCAGAAATGACACATCGGATTAGCCCTTTGTAGCCATCATCGTTTTTTCCATAAATGGAATCATCATCAAAATTAAAATGTCGATAAAAACCACTATCTCTTAATGACATTTCTGCACGGCTTAAGCATTGCGCTTTATTAAGTAAAGTCTGTTGCCAATTTTCACTATTAAGTAAAGTCTGTTGCCAATTTTCAATCACGTCACGCTGCTCAGATCCCCTAGCCTGGGATTGAGTTGTAAGAGTGCTAACACTTTTATCGCCCTCAAAAGTGCTAATAGCTTTATCATCAGCAGGTGTATCATCGGCAGGTACCGTTTTTTGGGCAGGCTTGATACTTTTATTTCGCTGAATTTTATGCAGTAAAGTTTCGGCTTTTTGCCGAACATTTTTTGACTTCTTCGCCACTGCAATAACCACAATCACACCGGATTTGGATAAGCATTTAACCAATGCTTTATAATGGTAAGGATTACGATTACGATAAGCGGCAAATACAGTTGTACCACCTTTATATTGAACTACCTTTTGAAAGCCCTCATTTTTAAGCACCTGTTTTGCGACAGATAAGCAGGTAGAAGTTTTAAAAGATAAATTTTCCCCCACACTTATACCAAAATAGGGCGGCACTGCAAATGCAAGCGGCGAAACAAAAAGTAAGACAACCAACAATAATGAACAAATAGAGATTTTATTTTTCATGTCAAGTTCCGAAACATTTATATATAATGTTAATTATTTTACCATAAGCTCATCCAAAGCTAAATAGGAAAGTATCATGTCTCCAACAATGATGGCAATAATTGTATTATGCCTGTATGTTGTATTTTACCATTTTTATGCTAAAAAATGGCTTGCTAAACGAATTTTTATACTCAAAGAGTCGGCGCAAACCCCAGCTCATAGATTGCGCGATGATGTAGATTATTTGCCGAGCAATCAGTACGTTCTTTTTGGTCATCATTATGCCTCAATTGCCGGTCTTGCACCGATGCTTGGACCAGCTATTGCCGTGATATGGGGCTGGGTTCCAGCACTATTATGGGTCGTTTTGGGAACGCTGCTGATTGGAGCAGTGCATGATTTTTCCGCGTTAGTCCTTTCGGTGCGTCACGACGCGAAAAGTGTGGGTACGATTGTAAAGGATGTGATTCATCCACGCGCAAGACTTTTATTTTTGTTAATTATCTTTTTTCTGATTTCTTTAGCGATAGGTGTATTTGTTTTAGTGATTGCGGGGCTATTTGCAGCACCAGATCCTGCACATATTCCAGCTACGGCGCATCCAGAAGCCGTTTTTCCGACGATTGCCCTGATGTTGATTGCTATTGTCATTGGTATTTTAATTTACCGTTTTAAGCAAGCGATTTTATGGATGACGATGCTAGGTTTTGTTCTAATGCTAATCACGACTTGGGTGGGATTGTATATACCTATTACAGGTATTTCTGCTTTGAATTGGACCTGGTTACTACTTATTTACGCATTTGCGGCTAGTGTGCTACCAGTTTGGCTACTATTGCAACCGCGTGATTTTTTAAATTCTCTTCTTTTATACCTGGCATTATTTTGCATGCTCATCGGTTTTTTCATACTTTCACCTGAATGGGTCGCACCTGCTATTAATTTGCATCCAGAAGGGGCCCCCCCTATTTTTCCTTTCTTATTCATTGTGATTGCTTGTGGGGCGGTATCGGGATTTCATGGTATTGTGGCATCTGGCACAACCGCCAAGCAACTTGATAAAGAAACCCATGCGCCCTTTATTGGTTATGGGGCTATGATAGGTGAATCTTTATTAGCCTTAATGGCTGTTATGGCAACCACAGCAGGGGCTTTCAGTTCTCATGAACAGTGGGCTAATTACTATGGTTCATGGCAGCAAGCTGCGGGACTGCATCAAAAACTAGGGGTGTTTATCCAAGGAACGGGACAATTTGTCCATCAATTAGGGATACCACTTGATCTATCCCAGGCATTTATTAGTGTCGTCGTCGTTGCCTTTGCGATGACCAGTGTGGATACCGGTACGCGCCTGTTACGCTTTAATGTTCAAGAAATTGGGCAGACCCTGGGAATAAAATTTTTAGACAATCGTTATTTTGCGACGCTTATTGCCGTAGTAGCTATTGGTTTTTTTGCCTTCTTTCAGGTAGATGGTAAACCGGCGGGATTATTTCTTTGGACATTATTTGGAACGACAAATCAGGTTCTAGCGGGACTGACTTTATTGGCGGTGACATTATATTTATATCGTAAGCGTAAACCGATACTTTATACCATGTTACCAATGCTGCTTGTGTTGGGTACGACGATATCTGCTATGCTTATGAGTCTTTATGATGCAGTATTGACGGAACAATGGATGGTAACTATAGTGGGAGGGATTATCTTATTTTTATCTCTTTGGGTATTAGTCGAAGCAATTCTTACAATTCGTCGTATTAGGAATAACAATTAGGGCGTGAAAAAGGGCGAATACGCCGGTTCGCCCTACATTTTGTCGTCATTTTGAATAACAATTGAAGCAATAGTGAATGACTGACTTAAAAAATCCAAAACTTATATATTTGAAAGGCTTCCTATTTGGAGCGATAGTTTTATGCAGTTCCATCATCCTATTTTCCATCTACCCATCATGGCAAACAGCAGTCTTAATAGCTCTAATCAGTTGGGCATCAGCAAGAGCCTACTATTTTATGTTTTATGTTATTGAGAAATATGTGGATAGCAATTACAAATTCTCAGGTGTGTTTTCATTTATTCAGTATTTTATTTCTAAAAGAACAAAAGAAAAGTAAGGAACGTGCCTGAAATAATTTTTCGATATACTTACTTCAAAACCTGTCAGGTAATGTTAAAATATTTATGCGTACCTACTTAAAACAGCAGACTTTTTACGGTTACGCAACAGGCATTTTTAGTTCACGCCAAATTGAGCAAGCTACCTATGAAAATTTACATTTTCGATTCATTGCCGGTAACCTGCATCCTGATCACGATACAGTGGAACAACTACTTGAGTTAGGAGCGCTCGAAGACAATGGAATCCCTTTATCAAAAGAAGGTTCGTATCTTAAAGAAATAGTATTTGCACTGACAACTGATAACTGATTAAAATTTTGATACCCGTTTAGTATTATTCATACGACTTGAAAAGACATTGACCCGCTCACCCTTTTCAAAAGTGACATCGGCTTTTTGTACGACGACGATTTTTTGACCGCTATCCAGTTTAACGACGATTTTAAAGGCATTTTGATCGCTAACGCCCTTTTCAAACAAATCACCCAACATGCTACCTAAAATTATACCGCCTGTGGTGAAAATGTCTCTACCTTTGCCCCCGCCGAGAGTGCTAGCAGCAATACCACCAATAACGGCACCGCCGATAGTACCTATAACGGTGCCATCTTTTCTAATAGTCGCCGGTTCCGTACTTTCGACTACACCTTCATCAACATCTTCAGCTTGAAGTGCCTCACCTGAAGTATAGATTTTGGTTGAACGATCCGGTACACAGCCACCCAGTAAGATGATGGCGATAGATAATGCTATGATGATTTTTATGGTTTGCATAATATTTGTATCCTTAAAATAGATTAATATTGTTAATTATAGTATAATTATCAATTTATTATATGAAAATGTATAATTTCGTGTACATCCAAAGCTTTAGCTTTGGGGATAGACGCTAGTTTAACATTATCCTGTCCACTATCTACTTATTAATAGTCCTAATATAGAAATGATTCGTTTATCAATATTATCCCTCATCACGCTGTTTAGTTTACTACTAGGTGCATCACCTACCTGGGCAGTTTACGATTCAGCGAAAGTGAATAAAGAAAAGCCCTTGGAAATCGTAAGGGTTACGCCTAGCGGTGACGATGTTCCGCCTGGGCGACAAATTGTCCTGACCTTTAATCAGCCGGTGGTGCCGGTTGGGAAAATGGAACGCGATGCGGCGGCATTGCCGATTACGATTAGCCCTGCCTTATCTTGTCAATGGCGTTGGTTGAATACAACCAGTTTTGCTTGTGAGTTGGGTGATGAAACGGCATTAAAGCTTGCGACGCATTATCAAATCCAAGTTAAACCAGGGATTATGACCCAATCCCAACAAACCTTGGCTAAAGCCTATCAGCATGAATTTATCACCCAGCGTCCCGCCATTAATTATGGTGATTTTGAAATTTGGGAAGCCCCAGGCTTACCGAAAATTCGGGTGTATTTTAATCAATCCGTGACTCGTGACTCGGTAGCAAAACACCTCTATTTGGAAAATCCCAATGGAGAGCGCGTCGCTATCACTGTAGAACTGCCCCCATCAGATGAAGTTGATAAAACCGATTCTTCATTAACAAATCTCAATTCCCAAATCTGGATAGTCGCACCGCAATCTTCATTGCCCTTGGATAAGAAAATAACTCTGAAGGTAGAACCTGGGCTAATTGGGGAAGGACCTGAACGGGGTATTGAGCAGGAAACCATTACCAGTGCCCATACTTTCCCTGCTTTTCAATTCCTGGGTTTGGAATGTACAACTTTAAGTGCTCAAACGGTATTGATTCGCCCTAAAGATAAGCTGGATGAACGGTGTAATCCTTTGCGAGGTGTCTCTTTACGGTTTACCAGTCCTGTTCATAAAGAAGTTGCCAAAAAGAACTTACGGGTAAACCCTGATTTAGCCGGCGGACGCACCGATTATGACCCTTGGGAAAATATGCCAGGTGACTCTTCCCTGTATCAGTCGCATGATAAGGGTGACATTTATCGTGTTTGGTTGCCTACTCCTTTAAAGGCTTTCCATCGTTATCATTTAAAAAGTGCTCACCAGTCTTTAAAAGATGAATTTGGTCGTGCCCTATTGGTTCCGATTGATATACATTTTCTGACAGATCATCGTGCGCCTAATCATGTTTTTGAGCATAAAGTTTCGGTATTAGAAAAAGGCGTTGATAGTGAAGTGCCTATCGTAGTCACTAATCTCAAACAGCTTTCTTTGTATTACCACCAATTAACACCACAAGGATGGACAGCTCAAAAAACTCGGCAGGTATCGGTACAAACCGTCAAAGACATTGCTTTTAGGATGCCCTTGGGCATACGGGATTTAATCCCAGGTGAAACAGGCATTGTTCAAGGTTATTTTACAACGCGCCCTGATATTAATAATAAGAATGCGCCGTACTATAACCGGTTTATCAGCCAAGTCACACCCTATCATATCCAAGCCAAGTTAGGGCATCATAATACCCTAGTATGGGTAACGGATTTTGCGACCGGTTTACCTGTCAATGAAGCAGAAGTGTCGTTATATCGTGATACTTATGCGCCCGAAAAGTTGATGCCGGGACCATTGGCGGTTGCCATCACCGATAAAAATGGCATTGCCCTATTGCCAGGGACCAAATCTTTAGATCCTAATTTAAAACATGCTTATGTTTATGGGTTTGATAAAGAAGAGGATCGCTTTTTCATCCAGTGTCAAAAAAATCAAGAGCGGGCTTTACTACCACTTGATTCACAATTTCGGGTTTCTATCTATGATCTAACAACAGATTATAGCTTTTATCCCTATATGCGATCTAAATATGGTCATATTCATACCTGGGGGACAACTGCGCAGGGAGTTTATAAAGTCGGTGACACGGTGCAATATAAGTTTTTTGTACGTGATCAAAGTAATAAAAAATTTGTGCCAGCACCGCAAAATGGTTATACCCTAAAAGTGATTGATCCAATGGGAAAAGTAGCTCATGAAGTTAAAAATCTGAGCCTATCGGAATTTGGTGCTTATCATGGTGAGTTTAGCCTGCCTAAAAACGCTGCGGTGGGTTGGTATGAATTTAAGCTATCTGCCCAGTTTAAAAAAGGTACCCATTGGTCGCCATTGCGTGTTTTAGTGAGCGATTTTACACCTTCTCCTTTCCGAGTCAAAACAGCGTTAAATGGTGAACTGTTCAAAATAGGCGAATCCGTCACGGTGGATACGACTGCCACTTTACATGCGGGTGGTCCTTATACTCAGGCACAAACGCGGATTCATGCGATTTTAAGCCCCCAATCTTTGCAGCCCACTCATCCTCAAACGAAAGGTTTTTGGTTTGATGTATTTATGGATGATGTCGATGATGAAACGGTGTTCAGTGTCGAAGATAAAAAAATCGATGATAAGGGGCAATTGCAAACTTCCTTTACCTTACCGACTAGCTCAAAAGTACTCTATGGCAAGTTGAGTATAGAAAGTGCAGTACGCGATGATCGTGGTAAGGATGTTGCTAATATGGCGACAGCCCATTATGTGGGACGTGACCGTTTTGTCGGTTTGAAAGAAACCAGTTGGGTTTTGACGGCTGGCACCGAAGCTAAAGTCTTATTAATTGTCGTTGATGAACAGGGCAATCCCATAAATAAGACTGATATCCAGGTCAAAATCGAACGGCGCGTGACAAAAGCAGCGCGTGTCAAAGGAGCCGGTAATGCCTATTTAACCCGTTACGAACATGAATGGGTTGCCGTTTCTGAATGTCAGGTAAAATCAAAAAAGGTAGCTAGTGATTGTACGTTTACGCCGTCTAGTGCCGGGGCTTATAAAATCACAGCAACCATTAAAGATAGTCAAGATCGTCCACATCATACCGAATTACAACAATGGGCGATTGGTAAAGACTATGTGATGTGGGAAACGACACCTGGGCATGGTTTAGAAATCGTCGCGGAGCAGGAAAACTATAAAGTGGGTGACACCGCCCGTTATTTAGTCAAAAATCCTTACCCCGGAGCGCAAGCGTTAATCACAGTAGAGCGTTTTGGAACACTCAAAAGCTGGGTACAAACCTTAACCGGAAGTATGGAAATTATCGAGGTGCCGGTAGAACCGGATTATGCACCGGGCTTCTTTGTTTCCGTAACGGTGATGTCGCCGCGAGTTGATAAGCCGATTGATAAAAATCAAGTTGATTTGGGTAAACCGGCTTTCCGTATGGGCTATGTCCAAACAAATGTCAAGGATGCTTATAAAGAATTAACGGTAGACATTCAAACGGATAAACCGGTGTATAAACCCCGTGAGCAGGTGACTATTAATTTACAAGCTCAGGCACGACATGCTGATATAGAAACGCAACCAATAGAATTAGCGGTAACGGTGCTAGATGAATCCGTATTTGATTTATTAGCATCAGGGCGAGATTACTTCGATCCTTATAAAGGATTTTATACCCTGGATAGTTTGGACATGACGAACTTTAGCCTACTGATGCGCCTAGTTGGGCGGCAAAAATTTGAGAAGAAGGGGGCTAACGCCGGCGGCGATGGTGGCACCGGTTTAAGTATGCGTTCATTGTTCAAATTTGTCAGCTATTGGAATCCATCTATCAAAACGGACGCAGCCGGTAAAGCACAAATTCAATTTACCGTACCGGATAATTTGACCGGTTGGCGCGTATTAGTGATGGCAGTCACCCCCGGTGATCGCATGGGTTTAGGAGACGCTAATTTCAAAGTCAATCAACCAATAGAAATTCGCCCCGTCTTACCTAACCAGTTAACTAGTGGCGATAATTTCCAAGCCGGCTTTAGTGTGATAAATCGCACTGATCAGGTGCGTACTTTGGAAATGACGTTAAAAGCCGATGGTCCGGTTACCCTGGTGGAATCTGAAACCGGCATGATAGATAGCATGAAGCAAACTATCTCTGGCTGGTATGGCTGGTTCGCCAGTTTTGTTGTGGAAGATTCAGATGAGATAGCACAACAACGTACCTATACGATAGAGGCGCAACCGTATAAACGTTATATCCGATGGTTATCGCTGGAAACAAACGATGCCGGTACGATTCAATTCACCGCGATGGCAACGGATGGTTCTGAAAGCGATGCATTAGAAAAAACCTTAAAAGTGCTACCTCGTCGCCCTTCAACTAGCGCGGCAACTTATGGTACAACGATAACTGATGAAGTCACTGAATCCGTTGCATTTCCAAAAGATATTCATACAGATGTCGGCGGTGTGAGTGTAATCGCTTCGCCCACCGTGATAAGCGGTGTTGATGGCGCGTTTGAATATATGCGTGATTATCCTTACGCATGTTGGGAGCAAAAACTCAGCAAGGGAACGATGGCTTCACATTATAATAACCTGCGCCCTTATTTAGATGAGGGCTTAACTTGGGAAACAAGTCTTTCGTTGCCTGAAGAAACGATTGCTTTAGCTAAAGAATATCAAGCCCCTAATGGTGGCATGGCTTATTTTATCGCTAAAGATGAACGTGTCAGTCCGTACCTGAGTGCTTACACAGCTTTAGCTTTTAACTGGCTCCGTGAAAGTGATTATCAGATTCCTGAAACGGTTGAAAATCAATTGCATGAATATTTGCAGACGTTGCTACGGAAAAATGTGATGCCGGACTTTTATTCCAAAGGCATGGCATCATCAGTACGAGCCGTTGCACTAGCAGCCCTCGCAAAATCAGGCAAGATTACCCGTAATGACATCAGGCGTTATCAACACTATATTCAACGTATGGATTTATTTGGGCAATCGCAATTTTTAGCGGCGGCGTTACAAGTGCCTGGCACAGGTAAAATCCGCACTGAAATCGTGAATATGATTTTAGCACACGCTAATCAAACGACAGGTAAAGTGTCATTTACCGAAACACGGGATAGTGGGTATAAACGTATGCTGTCATCAGATTTGCGGACGCAATGTGCCATACTGAGTAGTTTAAGTGAGTATGATTATGTCATGGGGGATCAAACCAATGTCGGTGATATACCTTTTAAACTGGTACGTAATATTACCCAAACGCGGAAAAACCAAGGGCATTGGGAAAACACGCAAGAAAATATGTTCTGCATGAATGCCCTGATAGCATACGCGCGTGTTTATGAAAAGACACCCCCTTTAATGACGGTACGGAGTTGGCTGAATGATGAGCCAATCCCTTTAGAAAAGGATGAAACATCGGCTTCGTTTGATGACGTGAAAAATCCACCTGTGACGTTTACTCATCAAATGACTGAGAATGATCCAGGGCGTGAAGCAACGATTAAGTTGGAGCGCGAAGGGCAAGGGCGGCTTTATTATACCGTTCGCATGACTTATTCTGAAAAAGTGGAAAAAGCCACAGCAGTGAATGCTGGCATTGAAGTCAACCGCGAGTATCATGTTGAGCGTGATGGCGAATGGGTATTGCTAACGAGTCCGATGAAAATTAAGACAGGTGATTTAGTCAGGGTAGATTTATATGTGTCTTTGCCCGCAGCGCGTCATTTTGTCGTAGTTGATGATCCAGTTCCTGGTGGTTTAGAACCGGTTAATCGTGATTTAGCCACAGCTTCCCAAATAGATGCCGATAAAGCGGAAGGGCAATATGCTGGTGGTTCACTCTGGTTTAGCCATAATGAATGGAATGAATATGGTTTATCCTGGTGGAATTTCTACCATAAAGAACTGCGTCATCATGCCGCGAGATTTTATTCAGATTACCTCCCAGCCGGAAACTATCACTTGTCTTATGTCGCTCAAGCGATTGCCCCTGGTGAATTTAGTGTGATGGCAACACATAGTGAAGAAATGTATGAGCCTGAAGTATTTGGAAAAGGGATGCCTGCTAAATTAATTGTGGAGCGGGATGAAGATTAATCGTTAATTGTTAAAGAAATCCGATTTTTTCAAAAATCGGATTTCTAAATGAAAAATTAACCTGCCCTGATTTTCACGCGCTGGCACTTTGCCATTAAGTTAAGCAAGTGTAGGGTGGGTAGTTTCATTGCACCCACCATTAATAAACACCATTAATAAAAAAGGTGGGTTTCGCTCTACCCACCCTACGCTCGCTCCGGGTCTTGCCCACGACAATAAAAATAGGGGACAGATCACCTTTTATGAAAAAGGTATACTTTTCAGAATGGAAAAAATTTCTCTTTGTCAGTAAGAGTTGCTTCGATAATAAATGTGGTCTGTCCCCTATTTTTC
>Ga0190286_1000176_pt1 | contig 31211 bp, 30 predicted proteins | sample 48691834_MG_FD_183241 | JGI IMG/M metagenome (GOLD analysis project Ga0190286, IMG submission 183241) | Hydrothermal vent microbial mat bacterial communities from Southern Trench, Guaymas Basin, Mexico - 4869-18-3-4_MG | ecosystem: Environmental > Aquatic > Marine > Hydrothermal vents >... | reverse complement strand
GATTGCAAGGATAGAAACAAATATAAAAATGGCAAAAATCCTTTAGAATTAGCCGGTTTCTCTACAAAAGGGATAGATTGGGTAAGATTTGCTCTTAAAAATAGATCCAGTTAATATAACGCTTCATTTAATTTTCCATTGCCTTTTTATTGTCCAGTGATATAATTTAAATTACTATGAAAGGTGCTCAAATCTTGGTTGAGAGCCTCCTTAAAGAGAATGTTGAGGTAATGTTTGGTTATCCGGGAGGGGCGGTTCTACCTGTTTTTGACTTTCTCTACGATGCCCCTATAAGGTTTGTTCTCTCTCGGCATGAACAAGGCGCTGCTCATATGGCTGATGGATATGCTCGTTCTACGGGCAAGGTAGGTGTTTGTATCGCAACTAGTGGGCCGGGAGCTACTAATCTCACTACGGGTATTGCTACTGCTTATATGGATTCTGTGCCTATCGTAGCGATCACAGGACAAGTTAGGACTTCTTTGATTGGTAACGATGCCTTTCAAGAAGCTGATGTTACCGGTATTACTCGTTCTATTACCAAACATAACTATCTCGTGAAGGATGTTAAAGATTTAGCACATACGATAAAAGAATCCTTCTATATCGCAAAGAGTGGTCGACCAGGGCCAGTTTTAGTGGATCTACCAGTAGATGTTCAACTTCAGGAGACTGAGTTTATTTATCCCCAAACTATTAATATAAGAAGCTATAGACCTACTTACATTGGTCACCCTGGCCAAATTAAGAAAGCATTGAAGTTGATTTATAATTGTCAGCGTCCTGTGATTTTGGCAGGAGGAGGAATTATTATTTCTTCTGCTTCTAAGGAGCTTAGAGAGTTTGCAGAAAAAATTAACGCACCTGTTACTACTACTTTAATGGGGTTAGGGGGGTTTCCTGCTACTCATCCTCTTAGTTTAGGTATGCCAGGTATGCATGGGACAGTTTATGCCAACATGGCAATTACAGAAAGTGATTTGATTATAAGTGTAGGGTGTCGATTTGATGATAGGGTGACAGGAAGAGTGGATGCTTTTGCACCAGGAGCGAAGATAATTCATATAGACATTGATCCAACTTCTATAAGTAAAAATATAAAAGTAGATGTACCTATTGTAGGAGATGCTAAAAATGTATTAAGAGACTTTTTAGAAGAACTGGATTCCTCTAAATTATCTAATCTGGATAGGTGGCATCAACGGATAAAAGAGTGGAAGAAGAAATATCCTTTAACTTATAAGAGGAGCTCTCAGGGAAAGATTAAACCTCAGCATGTAGTAGAGGAGCTGTACATTCAGACTAAAGGAGAAGCTATTATTACTACAGAAGTAGGTCAGAATCAGATGTGGGCTGCTCAGTTTTATAAGATTGATACTCCTCGTCATTTTCTTTCTAGCGGGGGCTTGGGAACAATGGGGTATGGCTTTCCTGCTAGTATTGGTGCCAAAGTAGGTAACCCTGAGAAAGAAGTTATTGATATTGCTGGAGATGGTTCTATTCAGATGAATATTCAAGAGTTAGCCACAGTTGCTACTTACAATATTGCCGTTAAGGTAGTAATTTTGAATAATAATTATTTAGGGATGGTAAGACAATGGCAGGAGCTTTTCTATAAAAGAAGGTATTCAGCGACTCATCTCAAAAATCCTGATTTCGTAAAAGTAGCTGAGGGTTTTGGCGTTAAAGCAATGAGAGTTACTAGAGAAAGTGAGCTTAAAAAAGCAATTGAAGAAATTATTTCTTATAAAGGTCCGGTTTTAGCAGATTTTTGGATAGAGGAAGAAGAGAATGTTTTCCCCATGGTCCCTGCAGGAGAGGCGATCAACAGAATGATCGGGGGTATGGCTTAATGGGGAAAGAGAAAATAGTTGTTTCTTACCACTCTCTTTTGAGAAAGTTCAATATATTTTTCATTTTCTCTTCTCTTATTCCGTTTCTAATAATTTTTTACTTTTATCTTCAAACTTTCACCATGGGGAAGGTGATAATAGATGAGCATAGTTTATTTTTTCTCCTTATAGGAGTAGGAGTTATTTCTCTTATCTGTTTTTTGCTTTCACGGAGTTATTTAGTGAAAATAATTAAGTTAACTCAAAAAATAAGAGAGTCTTTATTTAAAAAAATAGATAGAGAAATGATTCTAGAACTTACTAAAGATGGAAGTGAGGTTGCTCAACTAGCAAAAGCATTCGGAGATATTTTACAGCGATTGGAAGATAATATAAAAGAGTTAGAAGAAACAAGAAGAAAGTTTTACGATATCCTCTCTAAGGTAGGAAAAGCTTTAACTTCTATTGATAATTTTGACTCACTTATTCATTTAATCTTAGAAACAACTGTTGAGGCTTTAGATGTAGAGAAGGGAGTATTCTTTGTTGCTCAAGAAAACGGTACTTTTCAGTTGAAAAGTAGTGTAGGTTTAGAAGACACTTCATTAGATAAAGTTCTAAAGGAAAGTGCTTCTTTTACTGAGTTGGTAACTAAGGAGAAAAAGATTGTTTTTCTTCCTTCTTTAGAGAGGGAAGAAGAAAAAAAGATATTTGTTTATCCTCTTGTGTGCGCACCTCTTATTTATCATGATAAGTTATGGGGAGTTCTTTGCTTGAGCGGTAGGAAGAGACAAAATAATTTTACTGATGATGAGTTAAGAATAATTTCCCACTTAAGTTATCAGCTTGCAGTAGCATTCGAAAATATGAAGCTGAATAAGGATATGGAAAGGACTTATTTTGAAACTATTGCTGCCCTGGCTTTAGCAGTGGAAGCAAAAGATCCTTATTCTAGGGGGCATTCAGAGAGAGTAGGCAGATATGCAGTCAAGCTTGCCAGAGAATTAGGTCTGTCTGAAGAAGATATTCATACTCTTCAAGATGCCTCTCGTCTTCACGATATTGGTAAAATTGGGATTACTGATATTCTCTTAAAGAAAGAAGGCGAGCTAAGTCCCCAAGAGCGGGAAATTCTAAGAAAACATTCTACTATTGGAGAAAGCATAGTTAAACCTTTAAAAACATTTCAACATCTCCTAGAGCCTATTAGACATCATCATGAGTATTTAGATGGTTCTGGATATCCGGATGGTATAAAAGGGGATCAAATCCCTTTAATTACTCGGATTCTTACAGTAGCGGATATCTTTGATGCTCTTACTACTGATAGGCCTTACCGAAAAGCAAAGAGTTTTTCCGAGGCTAAAAAAGATTTACAAGATTTGGTAGAGAAAGGTAAAATTGACAAGAAGGTTGTAGACACTCTTTTTGTTCTTATAGAAGAAGGAAGATTATGAGGCACACTATTCAAGTATTGGTTGAAAATAAGTTTGGTGTATTAGCTAGAATTGCCTCCCTGTTTAGTGCCAGGGGTTACAACATTGATTCTTTAGCGGTAGGAGAGACCCAAGATCCTACAATTTCTTGCATGACTATTGTGGTAAATGCTGAGGATGAGAGAATTTTAGAACAGATAAAGAAACAGCTTCATAAGCTTATCGATGTCATTACAGTGGTAGATTTAACCAAAAAAAATTACATTGATAGGGAGTTAGTTTTAGTAAAGATTGGTAGAAAAGAAGGGGTAGAAAATCTTATTTTCTCTCTTAATTCTAAGTGTCTTATAAAGGTCTTGGAAGAAAGAGAGGATTGTTTTATTTTGGAAATATGCACAGACCATTCTAGTTTAGAAGAGATCCTTAAGGAGTTAAGGAAGCCTGGAATAAAGGAATTAGTACGGACAGGAAAGATAGCAATTTCTAAGTAGCTTTTAAGGAGGTGGGCGATGGTAAAAGTTTACTATGACAGAGATGTTAGTTTAGATATCTTAAAGAAGAAAACTGTAGCCATCATTGGATATGGAGCACAAGGAAGGGCTCATGCTCTAAATTTGAGGGATTCTAAAATTAAAGTGGTAGTGGCAGAGCTTAAAGGGACTGCCAATTATCAACAAGCAAAGAGAGATGGGTTTAATCCTCTATCTGCTTATCAGGCTTCTAAGGAAGCAGAAGTTATTCATATTCTTACTCAAGATAACGTTCAACCTAAAGTTTACAAAGAAGAGATTGAGCCTAACTTGGTTAAAGGAAAAGCTATAGGTTTTTCACACGGATTCAATATTCATTTTCATCAGATAGTTCCTCCTTCTTTTGTTGATGTGTATATGGTAGCTCCCAAGGGTCCAGGAACATTGGTAAGGGATATGTATCTACAGAAGAAAGGAGTACCTTCTCTGGTAGCAGTTTACCAAGATGCCTCTAAGAAAGCTAAGAAGATTGCTTTAGCTTATGCTAAAGCAATTGGAGGTACTCGTGCAGGAGTAATTGAGACTACATTTAAAGAAGAGACTGAGACAGATTTGTTTGGAGAGCAAGTAGTTTTATGTGGAGGGGTTACTAAACTTATCCAAAAGAGCTTTGAAACTTTAATTGAGGCAGGGTATCAGCCAGAGATTGCTTACTTTGAGTGCTGTCATGAATTAAAGTTAATTACTGATTTGATTTACTCAAGAGGTATAAAAGGAATGCGTGAGGTTATTTCTGATACTGCTGAATATGGAGATTTAACAAGAGGTAAGAGAATAATTAATGAGACTACAGAGAAAGAGATGAGAAAGATTTTAGCAGAGATTCAGTCTGGAGAGTTTGCTAGAGAATGGATTTTAGAGAATATGGCTGGGCGTCCCGTGTTTAATGCTTTAAGAAAGAAAGAGAGTCAGCACTTGATAGAAAAGATTGGTGAGCGCCTAAGAAAGATGATGCCTTGGATAAAATGAAAGAGAAGATTATTATTTTTGATACCACTTTAAGAGATGGTGAACAAGCGCCGGGAGCATCTCTAACTTCAGAACAGAAGCTAGAAGTAGCTTATCAGCTTCAGGAGTTAGGAGTAGATGTTATTGAAGCGGGTTTCCCTATCGCTAGTCCCGATGATTTCCGAGGAGTAAATTTAGTAGCTAAGAATATTAAGAGAAGTATAGTATGTGGATTGGCAAGATGTGTGAAGGAGGATATTCAGGCAGTTTATAAAGCTATCAAGCCAGCTAAGCTTGCCCGCATTCATATATTTTTAGCTACTTCTAAAATTCATCTTAAATACAAATTCAGAAAAGCCGAGGATGAGATTTTAAGTATAGCTAAAAAAGCCACTAGGTTTGCTAAAGGTCTCTTCGAAGATATAGAGTTTTCTCCCGAAGATGCCACTCGGACAGAAAGAGATTTTTTGTATAGAATTATTGAGACAGTCATAAAAGAAGGAGCAAAAACTATAAATATTCCTGATACAGTAGGCTATAGTTACCCTCAGGAGATTTTTTCCCTTATAGAAGATATACGGAATAATGTTCCCAATATAAATAAAGCAGTGATTTCTATCCACTGTCATGATGATTTGGGGTTATCGGTAGCTAATTCTCTCTCCGCGATTTTGGCAGGAGCTAGACAGGTTCACTGTACAGTTAATGGAATTGGAGAACGTGCAGGGAATGCTTCCTTAGAAGAGATTGTAATGATTCTGAAGACACGGAAGGATGTTTTCAAGCGTTTCTCTACTGGGATAAATACTAGAGAGCTTCTTCGTACCTCAAGATTAGTGAGTACTCTTACAGGTTTTGTTGTACCTCCTAACAAAGCTGTCGTAGGAGTAAATGCTTTTCGGCATGAATCTGGAATACATCAGGATGCGATTTTAAAGAAAAGAATTACTTATGAGATTATTGATCCCAAAGAAGTAGGAGCTAGTCAAACTCAACTAGTGTTGGGTAAGCATTCTGGGAGACATGCCTTAGCTAAGAGATTAAGAGACTTGGGATTCAAGTTGAATGAGAAAAAAATCAATACCATTTTTAGGAAGTTCAAAGAACTTGCTGATAAGAAAAAAGAGATATTCGACGATGATCTTCTCGCTTTGGTAGAGGAGGAGATTCGTCAGAAGAAGAAAAAGTGGGAGTTGGTTTCTGTGAGGATTGTTACGGGAACTGATATTGTCCCCTTAGCTACAGTGAAAATTAAACATAAAAAAGATGTATATCAGGTTAAATCTCAAGGGGATGGTCCTGTGGATGCTTGTTTTAAGGCGATCGATAAAATTACTAAGGTTAAACCAAAACTTCTAAACTATAAGCTAGAAGCAATTACTCGAGGTAAAGACGCTCAAGGGTTAGTGCGTTTAGAGATAAGGCTAAGAAATAAAGTTTTCTCTGGCATGGGAACAAGTACAGATATTTTAGAAGCATCGGTAAAGGCTTATTTAGATGCTGTAAATAAGGCTTTTTAAAGCATAGTGAAAGTTGAAAATAAGTAGGGATTTTCCTGATAGTCAAACTAAATTCTTAGGATTAATTGGGTTCCCTATAAAACATTCTCTTTCTCCTCAGATTCATAATTACCTCTTTAAGAAGTACTCCTTAAATTATATCTATGGTTGCTTTGAAGTTAGACATCTAAAAGAAGTAGTAAGGGGACTTTCTAATTTGGGATTCATAGGTTTCAATATCACTATTCCTTATAAAGAAAAGATTATTTCTTATCTTGATAGAGTAGATAAGGAAGCGGAAATTATTGGTGCAGTAAATACAGTAAAAATTAATCACAATGGTTTAACAGGTTTTAATACCGATGGAAGAGGATTCTTAAAGAGCTTAGAGGAGTTTGGTTTTACTTCCCAAGGAAAAGCGGTGTTAATTTTGGGAGCAGGCGGAGGAGCAAAAGCAATAGCTACTTATTTGGCTAAGACAAGAGTAAAGATAATTGCTGTTTATGATATTATTTATAGAAAATCTTCTTTCTTAAAAAATAGGTTAAGTAGGTTTTTCCCCGAAACAGAGGTGGTGGCCCTAAAGGAAAAAAAGGAGATATCTTTGAAAGAGTTTGATTTGGTAGTTAACGCCACAGGAGTGGGGTTAAAGAAAAAAGATCCTTCTCCTATAAAGTTAGAAGGAGCGAAAAAACACTTAGTTGTCTATGATTTAATTTATAATCCCTTACTTACTTCTTTCCTTAAAGAAGCAAAGAAAAAAAAGCTTCTGGTTATAAATGGGTTGTGGATGCTTATATGGCAAGCTTTGGAAGCAGAAAGAATCTGGTTAGGAAGAAATTTCTATAAAGAGGCTCCAACTATTTATCAAATATTAACTAGGCATCTGGGAAAATGTTAGTAGGATTGTTTGTTTTTGTTTTAGGAAGTTGTGTAGGGAGTTTTTTAAATGTCTGTATCTACCGGATGCCTAGAGAGATTTCTATAGTAAGACCGTTTTCCTTTTGCCCAAAATGTAAAGCTTCCATAAAGTGGTATGATAACATTCCTATCTTAGGATTCTTCCTCTTAGGAGGGAAATGCAGGAGCTGTAAAGAGCCAATTTCTCCTAGATATCCATTAGTAGAGGCTATTACCGCCAGCTTATTTTTAATTCTTTATATCAAGTTTGGTTTAAGTTTTTCTCTCCTAAAGTATATCTTACTTTTCTCTCTCTTGGTTGTTGTCTCTTTTATTGATATAGATTATCATGCTCTTCCTATTTCTCTGTGTTTCATAGGGGTAAGTTTAGGAGTAATTCTTTCCCTTTACGAAACTATCTATACCATAACTAAGTGGGGGATATCAAATCTCTATGCTCTTCCTATAACTAAATCTTTAATAGGGTTAATTACAGGATTTGGTTTTACTTATGCCTTTAAGTTTTTTGGGGATATATTTATTAGTTTATATTTAGCATTTAGAGGTAAAGAGTCCATCGAAGGTGAGAAAGAATCTTTAGGTTTAGGGGACGTGGATTTTATGGGGATGGTAGGAGTATTTTTAGGGGCAAAACTTACTATTTTAGCTTTTTTTCTCGCACCTTTTCTTGCTATTTTCTACTCTATTTTTGCTTTAATTTTTAAACGCTCCCACATAATTCCTTACCTTCCTTATCTCTCTTTAGCAAGTTTTTTATCTTTTATGTGGGGAGATGTTATCTTAAATCTTTTAAAGTTTTAAGGAGGAAAAAAATGAGATTTTTAACTGGAGGAGAGTCGCATTCAAAAGCTATAGTAGCAATTTTAGAGGGTTTTCCTAAGGGAGTAAAGGTAGATGAAAGAGTTATTAATCGAGAGTTAGAGAGAAGACAGCAAGGTTTTGGAAGAGGTAAGCGAATGCAGATAGAGAAAGATAGAGTAGAGATCATTTCTGGTTTAAGAAACAAAGTAACACTAGGAAGCCCCATATGCATGGTGGTAGAAAATAGGGACCAAAAAATTTACCCACAAAAGAAAGATAAATTATTACCTCTTAGGGTCCCCCGACCTGGGCATGGAGATTTAGCTGGTTCTATTAAGTATGGAGAGAAAGATATAACCAATATCTTAGAGAGAGCTTCGGCGAGAACCACTGTTGCTTGGGTATGTATAGGAAGTATTTGCAAACAACTCCTTTCCCAATTCAATATAAAGATAGCTAGTTATGTAGTAAGTGTAGGAAGAATTTTTTCTTCTAAAAGACCTAAGAGTGTAGAAGAGATAATTAAAAAGACCAAAAAATCCCCCCTTAACTGTATTGATGGAGAAAGAGAGAAATCAATGTTAGAGGAAATAAAGAGGGCGGAAAGAGCAGGAGATACCCTAGGGGGAGTTGTAGAGATTTGGGCCCAAGGTGTACCACCTGGCTTGGGGAGTTTTATGCATCTAGATAGAAGGTTGGATGCAAGGATTGCCTTTTATTTAATGGGCCTTCCCGGGGTCAAGGGTGTAGAGATAGGGTTAGGATTTGAGTATGCTCGAAAGAGAGGCTCTTCCTCTCACGATGTAATCAGTTACTCTTCCCTTAAAGGTTTTTACCGGAAGTCCAATAACTGTGGAGGGATCGAAGCAGGCATTTCCAATGGTGAGCCTATAGTAGTGAGGGTAGGGATGAAGCCCATTTCTACCTTAAGAAAGCCTCTTGATTCGGTAAATCTCTTGACTAAAAAGAGAGAGAAAGCACCGGTGATTCGTTCTGATATTTGTGCCATAGTTCCACTCGGGGTAATTGGAGAAAGTATGCTGGCTATAGCTTTAGGGGAACTATTTTTAGAGAAATTTGGAAGCGATTCTCTAAAAGAGATAAAGAGAAATTACAGAAATTATCTGAAAGCTTTATAAAATCTATCCTCTATATATAGTAGGTCTTCATCTATACCTCAAAATATTCTATTTTTTTAACTTTTCTTCTTAATCTTTTCTTGACACTTATTCTGAAAAGTAATTTAATTTAACTGTAGTTAAAGTATACCAAGGTGTATCAGGGGCTATTAAAAATGATCTGGTATGGTAAGAAATAAGTACTATAGCGCTAAGGAGGCAGCAGAAATTTTAGGGATATCTAAACAAACTCTTCTTAGGTATGAGAAAAGGGGTATTTTTCCTAAACCTAAGAGAAATCTGGTTAATGGTTGGAGAGAGTATACCGAAAGCGATTTAAATAAGCTGAAGAGGATTTTAGGTAGGATATGAAATTTTCTAAGTTAGGGAGGTTAATTTTTCTATCAGGGATATTTACTAGTTTTGCATTTTACCTTACCTCTGGTATCTACAGTTTTGGAGAGAGTGCTATATCACCTCAGCGGATTTCTTATTTACGTAATCCTTTTCTTACTCTTCAAGAAGAGGAGTTTTTTCGAACTTATAAAAGAAAGGTTATTGACTATTTAACTCTCTCGGGAATTATCTACTCCCCTCAAAACGCTTATGCAATCTTTCAGGGCAGGATACTTAAAAAAGGAGACATGTTAGATAGAAAGAGGATTATTGAGATTACTCCTAAAGAAGTGATTTTAGAAGATAATAAAGGTAGACAGTATTTGGTAAGAGTTAGAAAATGAATATCTTTGGCGTCCTTTTATTTACGTTTCTTCTATTTGTAAGTACTCCTTCTTCTATCTTTTCTCAGCAGGAAAAAGAGTCTATAAATCAGGAAGAAAAAGTTTCTCTGAAGGAAGCAAAAGAAGAGGTAGAAAAAGAGATTCGCCAAGAGAAGGAAGGGGCAGCTAAAGAGAAAATAGAACAGCCTCCTCAATCTAAGTCTATTTTAGAGATTAAAGGAATAGAGGAACAAGAAGGCCTTTATTCTCTAGAGCTGAAAGATGTAGAGTTAGCTGATTTTTTTAGAGTGATTGCTCATAACTATCATCTCAATATCTTAGTAGACGAAGAGGTTAAAGGTAAAATCACTGCTAGTTTAACTAATGTGACTTTAGAGGAAGCATTGAAAAGGATTGTAGAAGCTAACCATCTTGCTCTAGAGAAGAAAGGTAATATTATAATAATAAAGCCCAATTTGATTACAAAAGTTTTTGTCCTCAAGCATATCGAAGCTAAAGCAGTTCTAGAAGGAGAAGGCGATGAGAAAGAAGGTAAGTCCGCTGCTATTCATACTCTTCTATCTGATCAAGGAAAGATTTTCTTAGGTAAGCAGTCAAACTCTCTTATAGTCACTGATCATCCAGCTAATGTAGAAAAGATAATGGTATACTTAAAGAGCATCGATAAGGGGATGAGTAGTAAGGTGTTTAAGCTCAGATACATAAGTGCTAAAGATTTAATAGGAGAAGAAGATGAGGAGAAGGAAGAATCTTCTAAATAAGGTTGTAGTTTCTACATTTTTTAGTAGCTTATTTCTATTTTTTTCTCTGTTATCTATTCCTTTAAGTTATTCTGGGATTGCTTCGGAGATAAATTCTCTTCTTTCCAGTGAAGGCAAGATTCTCTTTGGAGAAGAGCCTAATTCTATATTAGTTATTGACTATCCAGAAAATTTAAGAAGAGTTGAGGAATATCTAAAGATGGTGGATACTCCTCCTAAACAGGTTCTTATCGAAGCTAGAGTGGTAGAGGTAAAACTTCAAAAGGAAAATGCTTTAGGAATTAACTGGCAAGCTTTTGCCAAAAAGAATGGTTTTGAGCTAGGTCAATTTAAGATAGCTTCGAGTACCTCTGGTCCTTTAGAACAACAAATTCCTTACAAATCTACCAACTATCCTCCAGGAAGTACTTCTGCTGAAGATCCTTTCACTATTACTATCTTTGATGATAATATTAATATTGTTCTTAAGGCACTAGCTAGCTCTTTTGATACTAACATCTTATCTGCTCCTAGAGTTACCACGGTAAATAACCGTCCTGCAGAAATCAAAATTATTGAGAAACTCCCTTGGGCAGAACCTCAGGTAGATATGAACGAGTTCGGTATCGCTATAAGTTGGAATATCAACTTTGAAGAAGTAGGAATAAGCCTTAAGGTTACTCCTACTATCACTGATGATGGAAAAATTTCTATGGAGATTCATCCTGAAGTTAGCGAGAAAGTTGATGATTACCAGCTTACTGTAGTCCAGGGAAGTACACAGATTCCCTATACTGTCCCTGTGATTGATACCCGTACCGCTGATACTAAAGTGGTTATTGGTAATGGCCAAACGCTTATAATTGGAGGCCTAATTAAGGAAAAGATTACCTCAGGAGTAAGTAAAGTTCCTCTTCTGGGAGACATTCCTGGTTTAGGTTGGTTTTTTAAAAGCAAGAAGGATACTAAGAATAAGACAGAGCTTTTAATCTTTGTTTCCCCCACTATAATTACTTCCCAAGTAGTTGCCCGTATGGAGAAGAAAGAAAATCTAGATATAGGAAGATGGTACATGGAGGAAAGGATAAGAGAACAGAGAGCTTTAGAGAGTAAAGAAGGCAGAGAGGAAAAACTTCTTTCTAGGGTTAACTCTTTAGAAAAAAAGCTAAAGGAGATAATTAAAAAACGCAAAACATTAGAGAATAAAATCTTTTAACTTTTCAAAACTTTGACTCCTAACATGGATAATAGTAAATTAAGAAAGAGAATTGGGGAGATTCTTATGGAGCAAGGTTACATCACTTCTGCTCAGTTAGAAGAGGCTCTAGAAGAACAGAAGATAACTGGAGAAAAACTCGGAGAAATTATGATAAGAAAAGGATGGATTTCTCAGGAAGTATTGAATCAAGCTTTAGCCAATCAAGCAGGCGTAAGTACTTTTGATTTATCTACCTATATCATTGATCCCGAAGTAATCAAACTAATTCCTGAAGAAGTAGCTACTAAATATAAAGTTGTTCCTGTATTTAGAATAGATAATACTTTAACTGTTGCAATGGTCGATCCTAATAACGTTTTCGTTATCGATGAGCTTAGCCGTATAACTGGGTGTATAATTGAGCCGGTCTTAGCTGATGAGATTGCTATCCGTAAAGCCCACGATCAATACTATGGAGGTGCAGGAACTATTCAAGAGATTATTTCTAGTATCGATAAGGAAAAATTAGCTGAGGGGGAAAAGTTGGGGGAGGAAGCTCCTATAGTTAAGTTGGTAAATATGTTGATTGTAGAGGCAGTTCAGTCCAATGCTTCAGATATTCATATTGAGCCAGAAGAAAAGTTTGTAGGGGTGCGTTACCGCATCGACGGGATTTTACGTCGGCGTACCTTTCTCCCCAAAGATCTTCAGCCAGCAGTCATATCCCGACTTAAAATAATGTCTGGTTTAGATATTGCTGAAAAAAGAATTCCTCAGGATGGAAGGATTATTATGAAGGTAGCTAATAAAGATATTGATTTTCGTGTTTCTACCTGTCCTACGGTCCATGGTGAGAATGTGGTTCTAAGGATTTTAGATAAAAGTAGTGTAAATATTGGGTTAGAAAAGTTAGGATTTCCTCCTCGGGAGCTAGAGTTATTTAGGGAACTTATCTTTCAACCTTACGGGATAATTTTAGTTACTGGTCCTACGGGAAGTGGTAAGACAACTACTCTTTACTCTGCCCTGCAAAAAATAAACCGGGAGGAAGTAAATATTATGACGGTAGAAGATCCTGTAGAGTACCAGTTTCCTCGTATTCGTCAAGTACAGGTAAACGTAAAAGCAGGACTTACTTTTGCTAGTGCCTTGCGTTCTTTTTTAAGGCAAGATCCTGATGTGATAATGGTAGGAGAAATTAGAGATTTAGAGACTGCTGAAATTGCTGTACAGGCAGCATTGACCGGGCACTTAGTTTTATCTACTCTTCATACCAATGATTCTCCTTCAGCATTTACTCGGTTGATAGATATGGGAGTAGAGCCATTTTTGGTTTCTAGTTCTATATTAGGGGTATTGGCTCAGAGATTGGTAAGGAAGGTATGTTCTAAGTGTAAAGAAGAATATACTCCTCCGCAACCTCTCTTAGATGATTTAGGGTTGGGAAATCTAGCTTCTGAATCTATAAAATTTGTAAAGGGAAGAGGATGTAAGTTATGTAATAGTTCTGGATATAAAGGTAGAATAGGGATTTTCGAACTTCTTAAAGTTACTCCTCAGATACAAGAATTAGTTTTGAGGAGAGCTTCTGCTGATGAGATCGGTAATATAGCTAAGAATGAAGGGATGAAATCATTAAGAGAAGCAGCCATTGATAAACTTTTAGAGGGAGTGACTACCCCTGAAGAGGTAATGCGGGTGACTCAATCTTTAAAGAAGTAAAACAAAATCTATTGAAAAAAATATTTAATTGAGGTATAATTAAAAGTGTAAAAAGGCTTTAAGAAGGAGGTGGTAGATGAGGAAAGGGTTCACATTGGTTGAGTTAATTGTTGTTATAGCTATTATTGCTATCTTAGCAGCAGTAGTAGCTCCTCAAGCTTTTAGAGCTATTGAGAAGGGAAAAGTATCTGCTTTATTAGGGGATTACAAATCTATTAAGACAGCCACTATGGCTTTGTATGCGGATACTAACAGTTGGCCTGCCAATGGAAGTAGTGGTCAAGATTTAGTTTACAATGCCAGTGGTATATCAGGATGGGATGGTCCTTATCTTGAGAAATGGCCTGGGCAGAATCCTTTTGGAGGGACATATACGATTAACAATGAGAGTGCTACCCGAGACTGGGATGGTGACGGTTCTAATGATGATGCAGTGGTCCTTCAGGCTACCAATATTAGCAATACTCAGTTTAATAGAATAGATAATCAAATAGATGGTGGAGACGGAGCAGCTGCTGGTAGTGTTCGTTACGATTCTACTAACAGTCGGGTAGAAATGCTTCTTTCTCTGAAATAATTCCGTTTTTCTAAAAGGGAGTGGTGGGAGGGTATTTATTAATCTTTCCTTTAGTATTTCCTACCCAGTGGTCAAATTTGATTTGCAAAAGTTCCTTTTTTAAGTTATTATTTAAGTAGAAAAGATGAGAAGAAATAGTTTTACTCTCATTGAAATGATTGTGGTTATCCTTATTATTGGTATTTTTACTGCTGTGGTTGGTGTATCTTTCACTATGATTGAAAGTAGACGTTTAAAAAGCGAGGTTAATCGATTAGTGGCCGATCTTCAATGGGCAAGAGAATTAGCAGTAACCCAACACAAGGATTATAAAGTTACTTTTGATCGTACCCAAAATACATATACTATTACTGATATAAATAATAACCCACTTCCTTCAAGGATCAATCCTGTAAGATTAAGTGTAAATATCCAAACTTCTCCTAACAGAATAGAGTTCCATTACCCTTCAGGTACAGCAAGTGTGTATCCTGCTATTCAAGATTCAATTGTTCTTACACTAGGGTCTAGAAGTTCCCGTCTTGATATCTTTGAGGATACAGGGTATGTTGGTTTTCATACTTCTTCTTCTTCTTGTTTTATTGCTACCGTAGTATATAACTCTTTAGAAGTTAGAGATAGAGAAAAGTTGTTAGTGCTGTATACCCTCAGAGATGAGTACTTGGGGTCCAGTGAGATAGGGAAAAGATTGATAGATTTGTATTATGATCTAAGCCCCCCAATTGCTAATTATATCAAAAGTAGAAGATGGATGAAAAACACAGTGAGGGTTTTTTTAGATACTTTAGTGTGGTTATGTAAAAATGTTATATTCCATTAACAGGAGAAAATATTTTACTTTAATAGAAATAGCAATTTCTATCACTCTCATCTTAACTATAGTACTTTTTATGATGAGCGTATTTTCTCAAGGATACAGATATATGCATAAGACGAAGATGCACGCTATTGCCTGTTTTCTTGTCCAGGAAAAGTTGGAAGACTTGTCCAGTGGAAGCGCACATCCAGAATTGTTTACTACTCCTAATCCTGGGGTTCCTTGTCCTCCTAACTGTAAAGTAGTGCCCCCTGATGAAATTAGATCCTCAGTAAGTGGATTCTCAAGTTTTGATAGAGAGGTAGAGGTGACGTGTCCTTACTTAGGATTTAATAATTTAGCTAAGGTAGAGGTTACTGTCTTTTGGCAGGGAGAAAGCGGGGAAAGGTCTTTTAAGGTTGATACTCTAATAGCTAATTTCCAATAATAAAAATCATGAATAATAAGAGAAAAGCATTTACCTTAGTCGAAGTATTAGTAGGTATTGCTGTATTTGGATTAATTATGGGCGCAGTAGCTAGTTTAGTTATTTCTTCTCAGGAAGCATGGGGAAAACAGAGTGCTAATACAATTTTAGTTCAAGAAGGACGTTGGGCACTTGAGATGATAAGTAACGAGATACGATCTGCACGTGCCTCTACCATTCAGACTTCCGGTTTTTGGCCTCCTAGCTTAGATGGTAAGAGGATTGAGTTTGTTGATCGAAGTGGGACACGAATAAGATATCAACGTGATAGAGTAGGAGGCGTATTTACTAATGAGTTAATAAGAAGGGAAAAAATCTGGTTTTTTTGGGGTTCTAAGAGTAAGCTTTCTATATTTGTTGTGGATAATCCTGGAAACGGAGATATTTTTACTAACTCCAGTGGATTAGTTACCATCTTTCTTACTCTAAGACCATTCCCTACCAGAAGTGAAGGGAGAGGTAATAGAAACTTTTCTTTAAGGACAATGGTTAGAGCCAGAAACCCTTAATGAATACGCAGGCTTTAATATTTACTGTATTTATGATAGCTTTAGTAGCTATTATAGGGATAGGTCTTTGGAATCTCTGGGAACCAGTACTTCAAATACATTCTCTTCATCAAGAGAATCTAATAGCTTTTTATCTTGCCCAGGCAGGGATTGAGAGAGCAAAAGTAGAAGTCCTAAATAATGTAAATCTATCAGGAACATCTTCTTGGTTTACTGATTTAGACCCTGACCCTAGTGATAGCTATCAGTTAAGATATCGGTTCCGAATACACTCAGGAGGGGCAGATAGGAGAATTTTAAGAGGTGATGGTCAGATATTTGATACCAATCGCTCTCAAGTTATTGCCTTTCGTCAGATTAACGTTACCGTTAATGGAATTCTAGATGCGGATGGGGACGGCAAAGATGACGATAATAAGGGAGGTATAGTGTCTGACTCTTGGTTTGAATCCTAATCATCAGTAAAAGATAAAATGCAATCATATTTCTACACTGCTAGAGATGAGCGAGGAAAAATAGTTAAGGGAGTAATCTCTGCCTTGGATGAAGTAGATTTAGCCAACAAAGTCTCTAATTTAGGGTATTTTCTTACTGATTTTAAACTTTCAAGAGAAGGAGAAAGACTTTCTAAAGGTACTTTTGGTAAGCTTAGTTCTAAAGAGGTTTTGGATATAACTATTCAGTTAGCTACTCTCATTGATGCTGGGGTACCTCTTCTTCAAGCTCTGGATAATCTTAGTAAAGATGCAAAAAGTGAGGGGAGTAAAAGAGTGATCTCTGATATTCGCCTTCGCGTAGAGAGCGGCACTTCTTTACAGGATGCACTTTCTATTTACCCTCATACTTTCTCCAAGTTGTATACCGCTATTGTAGGAGCTGGGGAAGCAACAGGTAAGCTATCTCAAGTTCTTACTGAGCTTGCAGGAGTTTTAGAATGGCAGATGGATTTAACAGGTAAAATAAAAGAAGCGTCTATTTATCCTATCATTCTTTTTGTGGTAATGATAGGTGTTTTAGCATTACTTACTGGAGTTGTAATTCCTAAATTTGAACCTATATTTGAACAGTTAAGTACTGCTTTGCCCTTGCCTACTCAAATTGTTCTGGGGTTAAGCCATTTAGTAAGAAGGTTTTGGTGGATTTTTTTGATTATTGGAGGTTTTTTCTTTGGAGGATATAAATTTTTTAATAAAAGGGAGAAAGGTAAGTATATTATCGATAGTTTGAAATTGAAGATTCCTATTTTTGGTATTCTTTTAAGAAAAATAGCATTATCTAGATTTGCTCATACTTTTTGTTTAGGGTTCAAAGCGGGAATAGATTTACTTACTGCTTTGGAGGTGGCCAAAGGAACCTGTGGAAATCTTCGGTTAGAACGTGCTGTAGCTCAAGCAAAGGATGCGGTAAATGTAGGAGAAAAGCTAGCCACAGCTTTAGAAGCTACAGGAGAGTTTCCTCCTATGGTGATAAGAATGATTGCTGTAGGAGAGCAATCTGGAGCTTTAGCTCAAACTTTAACCAAGGTATCTAACTTTTATGATAAAGAAGTTACTTCTACTATAAGAAGGCTTTTTGCTCTCTTTGAACCAATGATGATTGTATTTATGGGAGCAGTAGTAGGTCTTATTGCTCTTTCTATGTTTTTGCCATTGTTTAAGATGATTCAGGCAGTAGGAGGATAGTTTTTAAGGATGTTTCCCCTCATAGGTATTGATATCGGTACTAGTTCAGTTAAGGTTGTAGAGTTAGAAAAGAAAAACCGTTTATCAAATTTTTTTTTCTTTCCCACTCCTTATCTTAAAGAAAGATATGGAAAAATCGATAAAGAAATTTTTCTAAAACAGATTACTTCAAAAATATCGCCTTCTACTCTAAAGAAGAGCCTTGTAGGAGTCAATATTCCTTCTTTCTTAGTCTCAGTGATGACTACCGAGCTTCCTAAGATGAGTAGGAAAGAATTGGAGATTTCGGTGAAAGTAGAGGCAAAAAGGAAGATGGTTCCCCCTCCTGGCCCTGACAGTATATTCCAATATACTCCTTTAAGGACCTTTTCTAAAGGGAAAACATCATTCTGTGAAGTAGCAATAGTGAAAGGTGAAAGTGAGTTTGTAGAGAATATTCTTGATATTTTTAATGCCTTGGGGGTTTATCCCTCAATAATTTCTCCTAGTTGCTACACTCTCATCTATAGCTTTCCCCATAGTTCCGACGTGCATCAAAAAAATACTATTTTCGTAGATATAGGATATGAATATACCAAGTTTACCATTTTAGAGAAGGGTTCTCTCTATATCTACCGGAGTGTTAAATTTGGTCTAAAAGATATTACTTCAAAGATTAGTTCTTCCTTAAATGTGGAGTTTCATAACGGAGAGGAGTTAATAATGAGAGAGGGCGTACCGGAAGTAGATGTGGACCTCAATGATAGGGTAAAAGTAGCGGAAGAGATAATGCGCCAAAAATATGAGGCCTCCTTAGCAAGAAAGCCACAAGAAGAGGTTAATCTTCTAGAATTAAGAGTGCTATGGCAGACGGAGATTGAAAAGATTACTCAGGAGATAAGGAGAACTCTTGTTTATTACAGTGAACAGAGAAGAGAAAGAATAGAGGATATTTTCTTTTTAGGAGGGGGTGCAGGGATTAAAGGGTTGGTTTCTTGTTTGAGTCAAAATTTGGGAGGGAGATGCGAAATTTTTTCTCCTCTTAAAGATATGGAAATGTTAGATAAATTTCAACTTTCCTACATAGAGAGAATCTCTCCTCTATTTACTAATGCCGCCAGTATAGCTTTAAGTATTCCTATATTGAGGAGGAGAAAGGAAGCAGTTAACTTTCTTCCTCGAGAAATCAAAGAACGAGAGATTATTATTAAGAAAGAATTAACAGCTATTACTTCGGTTCTGATTAGTTTCTGTGTTGTATTCCTTCTCTGGCTTAATATCGCTATTAGCAATAAAGTGCTGAGGAAAAACCTCGCTAACTTAAAAATAGAGAAGAAAAGAATCGCCGCCCCAGTAAAAACCTTAGAGGAATTAAAGAAAAGGAAAAAAGTGATTGATGAGAGGGCCTTAAAGGTTAAAGAGTTAATGAGAGAGCGGTTGGATATCTATTCCATTTTAGAAAAGATTTCCTTAATCACTCCTCAAAAAATATTTTTAACCCAACTTTCCATATTTCCTAAAAAAGAGATTGGAATACAAATTCGTAGAAAGGGACGTTCTTCTAAAAAGAAAAAAGAAAAAGAACTAAAAAGATATATATTAAAGATAAAAGGGGGTTGTTTTTCTACATACCAAGAGGCGATAGATTTAGCTGGCCTCTTTAAAGAGAAATTAGAAAAAGAGAGTGTTTTTACTAATGTAAAATTTACTCCTCCTGAATTGGAGAAACTCGCTCCTAAGTGGGAAGGTTCTAAAGAGATAATTTTGACTGAACCCAAGTTGAGATTTTTTAGTTTAGAGGCAGAGATAGTGAATCAGTAGAATGAAAGGATTTAAAGTAATCATTACCATTTTAATTTCTCTTTTTGTTTGCATCCTGATACTTTTTTTCGTTTCTTTAAGAATAAATATCTTTCTTAAAAAAGAGATAAAAGGAATAGAGAAAAAGATTTCTCAAGCGAGGAAGATGGAGAAAAATTTGAATAAGTTAAAGAAGGAAATTGCTAAGCTTCAGAAGGAAATGGCTAAGATGGAGAAGGTAATTCCTATTAATGAGATAAAACCTCTGGGATTGATTAAAGACTTGGCTCTAATCGCTGAAGAAGAGAACTTAGAGAATGTAGAGATTTACTGTCAGGATAAGCCGAAGAGTTCTCCTTTTGATGTGGAAAATAGTTTAAAGAAAAAGTCCTCTAAAGATAACTTAAAGGTTGTTTCTTTAGGAATTACTCTTACTTTTGAAGGCGAGTACAGAAATCTTTTATCTTTTGTTAAAAAAATTTTTCACTTGGAGCGAGCAGTTCTTATAGATGGTGTATGGATTGAGCGAGACAAAAATATTTTACCCCGCCAAAAAATCAAGCTCGAACTTATCACTTATACATTTCTGAAAGAGAGCAAAAGCGATTGATAAATTAGATAGGCTGAGTTAGTTTAATTTATTAGTATAGATGTTTTTCCTCTTTCTGGTAATATTTATTGGTTTTTTTTCGGTATTCTCTCAGAGTGTATTTCTAAGAGAACTTCTCATAACTTTCTACGGTAATGAGCTTTCTGCAGGAGTCCTACTCTCGAGTTGGCTTTTTTTTGGAGGTATAGGTAGTTTTCTGTTTACACATTTTTCTTCAAAAATAAAAGAAAATTTCTTTCTATTTTTTCTCTTGCTTGAGTTTTTTTCTTTACTTGGTCTGGTAGAGATTTTTTTAATAAGAAACTTACGTATATTTTTAAGATTGTATCCGGGAGAAATTGTTTCTCCTAAAATGATGTTTTCATCTTCTTTACTTATACTAGCCCCCTTTTCCTTAGTTAATGGATTTCTTTTTCCTTTCAGTATAAGACTTTATTCTGCAATTAAAAGAGACAACAGTGTAGGTAAGATTTATGCGTGTGACGCACTAGGAGATATGTTAGGTGGTCTGACCTTTTCTTTTTTATTCGTTTATTTGTTTTCCGCTTTTAAAAATTTATATTTTGTAAGTTTCGCTCTGATTTTAATTGTTTTAATTTTTTCTCTTCTTATGAGAGAGAAGACAGAAGCTAAGGCTACTTCCTTTCAAAATAAAGTTGGATCTATAGACTTAGATAAAGATTCTCCGAAAACGTTCCTTTTTAAAAAAAGAAAATACTTGACGTATGGAGTGAGGATGATAAGTTTTATTCTGATTATCCTTTTCTTAATAATTGGTTTAAAAGCCAATAAGATCGAGAGATTTCTTCTCAGTAGAGAATGGAAAGGTTTTTATGTAGTAGATAAAGCATCTTCTGTATATGCAGATCTTATTCTTACTAAAAGCGATTCTCTTTACAGTCTATTTGAAAATGGGATTTTAAGTTCTACCTTCCCTTTAAGGATTCATTCAGAAGAAATAGTTCACTTTACTTTTCTTCAAAAGAAAGATATTAGAAGAGTTATGGTTATAGGAGGAGGAGTTAGTGGGATATTATACGAAATCCTTAAGTATCCTGTAGAAGAAGTTTACTATCTGGAATTAGACCCTAAATTAATAGAGCTGGTGAAGAAATATTTACCTTTTCAGGATAAAGCGGCTTTAAACTCTCCCAGAGTTAAGGTTATTAATCGTGAAGTGAGAAATTTTTTAAATCTCTATAGAGGAAAGAAATTCGATGTCATTCTTCTTAATACACCCCTACCTCTTACTCTCTATTTAAATAGATTTTATACTTGGGAATTTTTCAAGAGAATTAAGTTTCTTCTTAATCCTGGAGGAGTATTTTCTTTTTCTTTGCCATCCAAAGAAAGTTATCTTTCTAAGGAATTAAGAGACTTACAGGGATGTCTATATCACACTTTGAAGAAGGTGTTTTCCAATATCATTATAATTCCTGGTGAAAAAGCAAGATTTATAGTTAGTGATTCTCCTCTGATAGATTCTCCTGAGACGCTATCATCCCGTTTTGAAAAGATGAATATCTCTGCTCGATACTTCAATGAGTACTATATCTTTAGTAGATTGATCCCTTGGCACTTAAATTATATAAAGGATATATTGACTCATCATAAGCAGGTAAAGATAAATTATGATTTTGAACCAATTGCCTACTTTTATGGGATAAGTTATTTTACTTCTCATTTTGGATCTTGGTGGGATAAATTATTTTCTTCTTTATCAAAGATAAATTTCTCTTTCTATTTGATTTTTTGGTTAGTCTTAATGTTTGTATTTTATTTTTTTAGAAGAAATTGGTTGTTTGCTTTAGCTATGTTCAATATAGGGTTTGGGGGGCTTTCAAGTGTATTTATCTTTATAGTAGGGTTTCAGATAATTTATGGTTATGTTTACCATAAAGTAGGATTAATCACTGCATTATTTATGTTAGGATTAGCTCTGGGTGCTAATTTCTTTTCTTTTCTTAAGAAAGAAAAGGTAGTTTCTGTTTCCTTAGTGAGTATATGTTTTGTTTGTGGAGTTTTTTTTGTATTTACCCCTTTAATTTTAAAGTTTTTCTCCTGTTTCCCCTCCTTGAATTATCAGTTTTTCTTCTTTACTTTTCCTTTTTCTTTTGGTTTCTTAGGAGGTTCTTTCTTTTCCCTGGTAAATCAAATGTATTCTAAGAATAGAGAATCCTATTCTAGGGCAGGCATTCTTTATGGATTGGATTTAGCAGGGGGTTCTTTAGGTGGGATAAGTATTTCTATAGTATTTTTTCCTTTGTATGGTATAATTAAGTCTTGTAATTTTATAGGAGTCTTGCTAATCGCCACAGCAATTTTTTTATTCTTGGCTTTAAAATCTAAATAATGAAGAAGAATTTTTTATTGATTTCTTTTTTCTTAATTGAGGCGGTTTTAATTTTTTCTAACGTATTTTCTCAGACCAAAAAAGCTTTATTTTGGGAAGAAAGAAGTAATGGAAGTGTGCAATGTCTTCTTTGCCCTAGAAAATGCCTTATTTTACCTGATCACAGAGGTTTTTGTAGAGTGCGTATAAATAAAGGTGGCATTCTCTACACTCTTGCTTATAATAATCCTGTTGCCGTTGCTGTGGATCCCATTGAGAAAAAGCCTTTCTTTCATGTTCTTCCAGGTAGCAAAGCTTTATCTATAGCATTTTCGGGATGCAATATGCGCTGTATTTTTTGCCAGAACTGGCATATCTCTCAGAAAGCTCCTGATGAAACAGAGAATTATTATTTAACCAGCAAAGATTTAATAAAATTGGCAAAAAAATATAACTGCCCCTCAATCGTTTTTACTTATACAGAACCTACAATATCTTATGAATTTATGCTTGAGACCGCTAAATTAGCCAAAAAAGAAGGTCTTTTTGTGGGAATGCATACCTGTGGATATATAAATAAAAAACCCTTAGAAGAACTTTTAAAATATATGGATTTTGTTAATGTAGATTTAAAAGCTTTTTCTGAAGAGTTTTACAATAAAATTGGTTATGGTGCACATCTTTCGCCAATTTTAGAAACGCTTAAAACAATAAAAAAAGCAGGCGTGCATCTTGAAATAACCAATCTGATTATTCCTACACTTAATGATTCTCCTCAGATGATAAAAAAGACGTGTGTTTGGATTAAAGAAAATTTAGGGGATGATGTGCCTTTACATTTTACTCGTTTCTACCCTATGTTTAAACTAAAAAATTTACCTCCTACACCCATTACTACTTTGAAAAATGCTTATCAAATTGCTAAAAAAGTAGGATTAAAATATGTCTATATTGGAAATGTGCCAGGAATAAAAGAGGAATCAACATACTGTCCTAAATGTGGTAAAATAATTATTCATCGTGTGGGTTATTCTATTCTAGAAAATAATATTACTAAAGAGGGAAGATGCAAATTTTGTGGAGAGAATATAGAAGGTATTTGGCAGAAGTGATTTTTAAGAGATGAAAAAAAATATCTTGGAAGGACTTTTAAAATACTTCTTAGATAGACATCTTAATCTAAAATTTGATATCTGTACATGTGAAAAATGTAAGAAAGCAATGTTGAGTTATCTTGTAAATAAATTTCCTCCTGTCTATGCTGATGATGCCAGCCCTTCTTATCAGGAAATCGAGAGAGAATTAATAAAGAAGTATTCTAAAGAGATATTCGGTGCGATTAATGAGGCGATAGAGAAGGTAAGTAAAAATCTTCCTCATCCTTCTGACTACGATAGAGAAAGAGAGTTTGATAATCTCCTTAATAAGATAAAGCAAGACCGAGGAGTAGACTTTAGTTTATATCATCGAGGTATCCTAAAGAGAAGAATTGCCTTAAGAGTTTCAGCGACAAAATCAAAATCTTATAGCGAATATCTTCATGTTTTAGCTACTGATCCTAAAGAGTATGAGAAGTTATTTGAAGTCCTTACCATAAATGTTTCTGAGTTTTTTAGAGATTATTCTGTATGGATATCTATTGAAAGACTCTTGAAGGAGTTAATAGCTTCTTATAAAGATAAGGGCGTTTCTTTAAATTTATGGAGTGCTGGCTGTGCTAAAGGAGAAGAAGCTTATTCTTTAGCGATAATGATGAGAGAAATAAACAAGGAGGGTGTTCCTTTTAAAATTTATGCTACCGATATCGATCGAGATTGCTTAAAGGAAGCAGAGGAGGGTACCTATGATTATATACGAACTAAGAATGTAAAGAGAGAGTTTCTGGAGAAGTATTTTGTGATAAAAGGAGATAAATATTATATAAAACCAATAATAAAGAAGATGGTAGAATTTCGTTATTTAGATTTGATAGGTTCCCCTTATCTTGAAGATGTTGATATAATAACCTGTAGGAATGTATTTATCTATTTTACTAAGGCTTTACAAGAGCAAATTGTAGATAAGTTTTATCGTTCTCTTAAGGAAGGGGGTTATCTAATAATCGGTAAATCAGAAACTTTAGTTTTTGAGGCAAGATTAATTTTCAAAGAAATAGATATGCATAACCGTATTTACCAGAAGCTCGCTATCAAATAGAGGATTGACATTATTTTACACTCTGGTATAGTGTTATGGCTTTAAGGAGTTTGGTTTTTTTACTTCTGTTTCTTTTAGGGATAGAGGAATTTGTTTTCTCGCAGCAGAAAATTAGAGGATTTTACCTTTCTAATTTTAAGAGTAATGGAACAAAAGATTGGGAATTAAAGGGAAGAGAGGCAAAAGTATACCAAAATTTAGTAGAAATTTTTGATATGGAAGCAAACTATTTTCTTAAGGATAGAATGGTTAACATAAAGGCTGATAGAGGGAAGCTGGATAAAGAAAGGATGTGCACTTATCTTGAGAATAACGTTAAAATAAAGAGTAGTGATGGATTTTCTCTTTTTACTAATAGTTTGACTTGGGTAAAAAAAACTAATCTTATAGATACTCAAGATAAAGTAGTTTTAACTAAGGATAAGATGAGAGTAGAAGCTCAAGGAATGGAAGCTAACACTTCGTTAGAGAAAGTAGATTTTAAAAAAAATGTAAAGATTCAATTTTCTAAAGAAAATACACCTCAGATGATTACTGTAGATTGTAAAGGACCGTTAGAGATTGACTGGCATAAGGGAGAAGCGATATTTAAGAGTCAAGTAGTAGTGAACTCAGAGGAAGGAAGGATGATTGCTGATCGAGCAACCGTATACTTTGTTAGAAATAACAAAAGTATAGAGAAGATTGTTGCCGAGGGAAACGTGAAAATATATAGAGATAATAGCGTTACTTTTGCTCAGAAAGCTACTTACTTAAATAAAGAGAGAAAAATAGTTCTTGAGGGAAGACCTCGTTTAATTTTCTTTCCTCAAAAGCTTTCTAAGAAGGATTAATTTTCTCTATGAAAATTTTAGAGGTTTACAATTTAACTAAGTCCTATAATGGCAGGAAGGTAGTAAATGGGATATCTTTGAATGTTAGAAGGGCTGAAGTAGTAGGGCTCCTCGGACCCAATGGTGCTGGCAAGACTACCTGTTTCTATATGATCGTGGGGGTAACTTTTCCTGATGAGGGAAAAATCCTCTTTGATAATAGGGATATTACTTACTTACCTATTCACAAGAGGGCAAAGTTTGGAATAGGTTACTTATCCCAAGAACCATCGGTATTTAGAGGGCTTACTGTAGAAGAAAACATTATGGCAGTTTTAGAGACCTTGCCTCTCTCTCGTAAAGAGAGAGAGGCAAGGTTAGAGGCTCTCCTTAAAGAGTTAAAAATAGAAAAACTGAGAAAAAGCAAGGCTTACACTTTAAGTGGAGGAGAGATGCGCCGGTTAGAGATTACGCGGAGTTTAGTCACCAATCCCTCCTTCCTTCTTTTAGATGAACCATTTTCTGGAATAGACCCTATTGTGGTTAACGAGGCTAAAGAGATTATTAGGGACTTAAAAAATAAAGGGATAGGTATTCTTCTTACTGATCATAATGTAAGAGAAACCCTTTCTATTGTGGACAGAGCTTATCTTATCTATGAAGGGCAAATTCTAATCTCAGGGTCATCAAAGGTTCTTATAGATGATCCTAAGGCGAGAGAGATATATCTAGGAAAAGATTTTCAGATGTAATGAAGGTAGAAGTTAAAAAGTTAGATAATCTAAAAAGAGTTATAAAAGTTGAAGTAGAAGGGGAAGATTTTGAAAAAGATAAGTCTCAAATTTACCGTAATTTTGCTAAGAGTTTAAAGGTTCCTGGATTCAGAGTAGGTAGTGCTCCTTTAGAAATCTTGGAAAAATATCATGGTAAGTTTTTAAGGGAAGAGTTTATAAAATGGGCTATACCTAACTATTATGAAAGGGCAGTTAAAGAGGCAAATATCTCTCCTGTAGTTTTACCCAGGATTTATGACGTAGAGCTAACCGATAAAAAAATTACCTTCTCTGCAGAGTTAGAGGTAAAACCTCAAATTTCTTTAGAAGAGAGTATCTACAAAAGAATAAAAATAAAGGATAAATCAGTGGATGTTAAAGAGCAGGAGTGGAAAAAACTTCTGGAAAATTTAAGAGAGCAAGTAAAAAGATTTACTAAGAGAGATTTTTCAGACTCAGAGATTGCTAAATGGAGTGGTTATCCTAACTACGATGCTTTTAGGGAGGCTCTTATTTGTGAGCTCAAAGAAGTTAAGTTGAGACAGCGACATTTGGATATAGAATCTCAAGTAGCGAATACCCTTCTTAAGAGAGTGAAAATAGCAGTTCCTACTCGAGCATTAGAAGAACATCGAAATAAACTCCTGGAGGAGGAGATTTATAAGTTGAAGTTAAAAGGAATTTCGGAAGATGACATTAGAAAATATAAAAAAGATTTAGAGGAGAAACTAACTCATCAAGCTCAAGAGCAAATGAAGCTTTACTATATCTTAGAAGCCATTGCTATTAAGGAAAATTTAGAGGTAGCTCCCAACAATCTTTATGAAGTAGTTATGGGGTATATTTTAACCTTTGCTGAATTTACCTGAAAGGAGGGAAGAATGAAAAATCAAATGTATATTCCTATGGTAGTTGAGCAAACCGGGAGATTTGAACGTGCTTATGATATATATTCCCGTCTTCTCAAAGACAGAATAATCTTTATCGGAGTTCCTATCGATGATAATGTAGCTAATATTGTAATTGCTCAGATGTTGTTTTTGCAGATGGAAGATGTCACTAAAGATATCAATATCTACATTAATACACCAGGAGGAGCAATTACTGCTGGTTTGGCTATTTATGATACTATTCAGTTTGTTAGATGTGATGTTGCTACTTACTGTGTAGGACAGGCGGCAAGTTTAGGTGCTTTACTTTTAGCTAGTGGAACAAAAGGGAAGCGTTTTGCTCTTCCTAACTCCCGGATAATGATTCACCAGCCTTGGGGAGGAGTTCAAGGTTCTGCAGAAGATATCTCTCGTCAGACAAAGGAGATTCTAAGATTGAGAGAAAAAGTCAATGATCTTTTGAGTAAACATACCGGTAGAGCTGTAGAGAAAGTGAGAGAAGATACTGACAGAGATTTTTTTATGAGTGCAGAGGAAGCAAAGGAATATGGAATTGTAGATGAAGTAATTATTTCTCAGAAGGGAGAAAAGAGTCAAAAAGGAGGTTGAGAGTGAAACAAAATCTTCTTCTTACTCCCGGACCTTCTCCTATACCTCCTTTTATAAGAGAAGCTCTGGGTAGACAGATTATTCATCATCGTACTGATGAATTTAAGGAAGTATTAGGGAGAGTAAGCCAATCTTTAAAAGAAATTTTTTTCACCAGCAGTCCTGTGCTGATTTTAGCTTCTTCAGGAACAGGAGCTATGGAAGCAGCAGTATCTAGTTTTTTTTCTTCCCAGGATAAAGTAATAGTAATAGAGGGTGGTAAATTTGGTCAAAGATGGAAAGAAATTGCTACCCGTTATGGTTTAGATGTGGTTAACTATTCTATTGATTGGGGAAGTGCCCCTGACCCTAATTATCTAAAGCAGTTGTTAGAGTCTGAGTCTAAGGTAAAGGGTATTCTGACTACTCTGTGTGAGACCTCTACAGGGACAGTCTACGATATAGAGAGTATCGGGAATCTTACCAGAAATAGAGAGGTAATTTTGATTGTAGATGCTATAAGTGGATTAGGACAGGATAAATTACTTACCGATGAATGGGGAGTAGATGTAGTAGTTGCAGGCTCTCAGAAAGGATTAATGCTTCCTCCAGGGCTTTCTTTTATAAGTATAAGTAAGAAAGCTGAGGAGTTTCTTCGCAGGAGCAATCTTCCCAAATACTATTTTGATTTAAATTTAGCGTTAAAGAGTTACCAAAAAAACGACACGCCTTTTACTCCCGCAGTTTCTCTTATTTTGGGGCTAGAGGCTTCTTTAAATTTTATAAGAGAAGAAGGTATTCATAACCGGTGGGAGAAATTTTCCAAATTAGCAAGGGCTACTCAAGAAGCAGTAAAAGCTATGGGATTAAATCTCTTTTCTTTTAGACCTTCTAATTCTGTTACTGCTGTTTGGGCACCCTCTTCTATTAAATCATCTCAATTAGTTAGTAAGTTAAGAAAGGAATATGGGATAAGTATCGCTGGAGGACAAGGAGAGTTTAAAGATAAGATTTTCAGAATTGCTCATATGGGAGCAATTGATGAAGATGATTTAGTTGTAGGTTTTTATTTTTTAGAGAAAGTGTTAAAAGATTTGGGCTATAGTTTAAAGCTTGGTTCATCGATTGTTAAACTGGAGGAGGTTCTCTATGCCTAAGATTCTAATTTCTGATAAGTTAGCAGAGGAAGGAATAAAAATCTTAAAAGATGCAGATTTTATTGTAGATTGTAAGTACAAACTAGACAAAGAAGAGCTTAAGAAGGTAATTAAGGACTACGACGCTATTATAGTAAGGAGTCAGACCAAATTAACTAAGGACATTTTAGAAGAGGCAGATAGTTTAAAATTCATTGGTCGAGCTGGTGTAGGAATAGACAATGTTGATTTGGAGACAGCGACGAAGAAGGGAATAATTGTGATGAATGCCCCGGGAGGTAATACTGTTTCTACTTCTGAACACACCTTTGCGTTAATCCTTTCCTTGGCAAGGAAGATTCCCTATGCTCATAACTCTTTAAAGGAGAAAGAATGGAATCGCTCCCGCTTTAGAGGAGTGGAGCTTCAATCCAAGGTGTTAGGAATAATTGGCTTAGGAAGAATTGGTAAAGAGGTAGCAAAAAGAGGTATCGCCTTTGGTATGGAGGTTTTAGCCTACGATCCTTTTATTTCCTATGAGATAGCCGATTCTTTAGGGGTAAAACTTATAGATTTAAAAGAGTTACTCCAGAAAGCAGATTTTATTACTATCCATACCCCTCTTACTGAAGAGACAAAGAATCTTATCTCTTTTGATGAATTCGCTCTTATGAAGCCCACTGCATATCTTATTAATTGTGCTCGAGGAGGCATCGTTGATGAAGAAGCTTTGTATCACGCATTATCTACAGGAAAAATAGCCGGTGCCGCCGTAGACGTTTTCGCTAAAGAGCCACCTTTAGATTCAAAACTTTTACAACTGGAGAATATAGTAGTTACTCCTCACTTAGGAGCATCCACAGAAGAGGCACAGGTTAATGTAGCTATAGAGATAGCTAATTGCATTAAAGATGCTTTCTTAGGAAAAGCTATAAAGAATGCAGTAAACTACATTCAATTGGATCCAGAAACTTATCGGAAAATAAAGCCTTATATGGAACTGACAGAGTTAATGGGGAAATTTATTTCTCAACTTCTTCAAGGAAGGCCAAAATCTTTAATATTGAGTTATGTGGGGGAAATAGCTTCTTTTAAAGTGGATCCATTAAGTATGAGTTTCGCTAAAGGGTTTCTTTCTCATGTTTTAGAGGAGGAAGTTAATTTAGTTAACGCTTTAGAGATAGCTAGAGAAAGAGGAATAAAGGTGGAACAAACTAAAATTCCCCAAGAGGAAGAGTATGTTAACTTAGTAAGAGCAAAAATCATTACCGATGAAGGAGAGAAAGTTTTGGAAGGTACACTCTTCTCTAACAGAGAGCCTCGTTTTGTAAAAATGGATGAGTTTTATATAGAGATTACACCTTTTTCTTATATGATGGTAGTATTTAACTGGGATAAACCTGGAGTAGTAGGTGCTTTGGGTACGGTTTTAGGGAAACATAATATAAATATTGCAGGAATGAGTTTGGGAAGACGTGCTCCACAAGATATAGCAGTTACTGTATTAAATATTGACAGTTTACCTTCTCCTGAGGTAATAAAGGAGATTACTTCTAACCCTAATATTGTAAGTTTAAAGATTATCAAGTTATAAGAGTATGCGATGGATTTTGATTTTTCTATTTTCTATTCTCTCTCCTTTCCTTCTCTATGGAGAGAAGATAACTATCCTCTATACAGGAAATACTTATGCTACTATTTACCCTCTTGGAGACTCTCCTGGTAGCGTGGGAGGGGGAATAGCTCGCCGTGCTTTTTTGATAAAGAAGTTGCGCCAGCGGGAGAAAAATATTCTTCTTTTAGATGCAGGTAACTTTACTGCAGGAGCACCTTTGGATGAACATAGTGTGAATCTGGATTTGGATAAGAAAAGAACTCGAGTTTACCTTAAAGCAATGGAGAAAATAAAATATGATGCTGTCCTTTTAGGAGAAGGAGAGTTTACTTTTGGACTCAAAAATTTAAAAGATACCTTAGCTAACTATCGTATAAACTTCATTTCTTCCAATCTAAAGTTTCCTAAAGTAAGACCTTATCTACTTAAGAAAGTAGGGAAAATAAAGGTTGCAATTCTGGGATTAACTTATTCTTCTGATGAAGAAAACATTAAACTTCTCTCCTACTATGAAACTTTAAAAAGATTAATCCTTCGTTTCAAGAAAAAGGTGGATTTGTTTGTGCTCCTTTCTAATATGCCTGAAGACATAAATAGAGAGATAGTTAATCAGTTTCCTCAGATAAAGGTTATCATCTCAACAGGGTATACTATTTCTACCAGTCCTTATCAACGCCAGAAAGATACTATTATTTTAAGACCTTCGTATCAAGGGAAGGATTTAAGAATAGTTGAGTTGACCTTAACCGAGGGAGACATAAAAAATGTTAACTTTCGGATAGAAAGATTACCTTTGGATTTAAAAGAGGATACCGAATTAAAAAATATTATTCCTCAATGCTTTGCTTCTTTTGATTGCGGTTCTAAAGAAGGTATTCAGTTTCAATGTATTAATCCTGGTAGTCTGCAGGCTTATTGCAAAGAGGTTAAGGCTCAGATTATAG
>Ga0190286_1000175_pt1 | contig 31397 bp, 41 predicted proteins | sample 48691834_MG_FD_183241 | JGI IMG/M metagenome (GOLD analysis project Ga0190286, IMG submission 183241) | Hydrothermal vent microbial mat bacterial communities from Southern Trench, Guaymas Basin, Mexico - 4869-18-3-4_MG | ecosystem: Environmental > Aquatic > Marine > Hydrothermal vents >... | reverse complement strand
GGGCATTCATGGCAGAACGTCGCCTGCGCAGGTATGAGCATAGGCCACAAGTCGATGCTCTTCGCAGCCAAGGTCATAGCCGGAACGGCGATAGACTTCCTAACGAATCCGGAGCTCCTGAAGAGGGCTTGGGATGAGTTCAAGAAACGGAGGGCGGGTAGAACCTATAAGTCACCTCTACCACCTGATCTGAAGCCTCCACTGGAGGTTGCAAAGGCGGCGGCTGAGGCGGCCCTGAGGAGGAGGTAAACCTCCCTTTTTCCTCGCCTTTTAGGCCTTCTTCTTCAGCGTTATCGCTATGGTGGAGACCCCTCGGCTTCCCCCCTCTGGGGTGGAGACCTGCTCGGAGCCGATCTCGATGCCTGAGACCTCGACGTCCTCCAGGAAGCTCCTCCTGGAGAGCTCTGCGACGTCCACTGCCTTTGAGATGGCTCGGCCACGGGCCTTGAGGGTTACGGCCTCCGCCCCGAGGTCGTTGAAGGCCCTTATCACGGCGAGGACGTAGCTCATCACGGGCTTCCTGCCGATGTAGATGGCGCTCTCCTCGGACATGACGCACAATAGGAGGCCCTAACACCTTTAAAAGGTTTGGGATTAACGCCTCCGCCTCCTACCGGTCTCAGGCTTCGATCTCCTCAGAGCCTTATCCAGCCTCTCAGCCAGCTCGTCGAAGACCCTAAGTAGATCCCATCCCGACGCCTCGGCGGATATGCTTTCGCTCAGCCCCATAACCCTCGCCTTCACCTCATATCTGGTTCTGCCTCCCCGCTCCCCCGTCTTCTTCACCCTCACCGAGGCCTCCCTTATCCAGGGATGGATGCGCATCCCCCTCTCCACAACCCTTCTAAGCTTCTCCTCCACGAGGCTCCGCTCATAGAAGTCCTCATCTCCGAGACCCATGATGTAGAGGGGGAGTCTCCTCTCAGGTCTCAGCCTCAGAAGCGGCTTCAAAAGCTCCATGGGGGTGATTATGCCTATGGGTCTACGCCCCTCAACGATGATGCAGGCGCTCCTCTCCATCCGAGTCATATCCTCAGCCACCTCCAGCAGGGAGGATTCTCTATGAGCCGTTAGGGGGCGGCGATCCATCACGTCTCTGACGGCTCCCTCCATCCTTGCGATGCGCTCCCCTATGCGCTCGCCCACCGTCGCCCTGGAGAGGGGGGCGATGAAATCCTCGACGAGCATTCTGGCGGTGACTATGCCCCTAAGCTCACCATCCTCCACGATGGGTATATGGCTGAAACCCATCTCAAGCATCATACGCCTCGCCTTAGACACCTCCCCCTCGACATCGAGCGTATGAATCGGCGTCGTCATCACCTCCCCAGCCTTGAAGGCTGAAAGCTCGGAGACGTCGCAGAGACCCTTAGCCAAGTCTACGTGGGAGATCAGCCCTATGGATCCGCCTCCGACGACGGGTAGAGCCCTCAACCCCTCCCTGCCAAGCCTCTCAGCGACGTCGATAACCCTGTCATCTACGTGGGCTGCGCCGGTGATCCTCCACATACCCTCCAGCTTCCTCCTCGAGGGCTGAACTACGTCGAGGAAATCCCTCAGCGTTACGACCCCCATCTTCCGCCCTGAGACCACTATGGCCTCATATCTCCCAGCCTCTATAAGCTCGCCCAGCACCTTGGAGACGGTGTCGCCGGGGTTGAAGACGCTTATACCCCATTCGATTAGGGGCTTGATGGTTGAGTAGGCATAATCCCTAAGGGTTCTCAAATCTCAGCCCAGAGGGTTTAGGGCTGGGGATGAATAAAGGATTCGACGTATGTGAAGGGATATAAGGCTCTGAGGGAGTAAGGTGAAGGGGATGTGCCTCGCCGTTCCAGGCCTCGTCGTCTCCGTCGAGGGGCGTAAAGCCGTAGTCGACTTCGGAGGGGTCCGGAGAGAGGTTATGCTCGACCTCATGGAGGAGGGGGAGGTGAGGCCTGGATGCTACGTCCTGGTGCACACCGGCTACGTCATCCAAATCCTCGACGAGGAGGAGGCTGAGGAGACCCTAAACCTATGGAGGGAAATCCTAGAGAGTCTTGGAGCTCCAACGGGTTAAAAAGGGGTGGAGACCCCAGTCTCTATTGATGATCGTCGACTATTGGCGAGGACTCCCATCTGGGCCGAATCCCCCATGGGAGATATATGTGGTCATAGAGATGACGAGGGGGAGCAGAAACAAATATGAATACGACCCTGAGAAAGGGGTCTTCAAGCTGGATAGGGTTCTATACACCTACTTCCCCTGCGATTACGGCTTCATACCGCAGACCCTCGACGATGATGGAGACCCCTTAGATGCGGTTCTCCTCATAAATGAGGCTACCTTCCCAGGCTGCGTCACGGAGGCGAGGCCCGTCGCCAACATCAGGATGCTCGATGAGGGCGTCCCAGACGACAAGGTGGTCGCCGTCTCGACGACAGACCCCTTCTATAGGCATGTCCAGGGCCTTGAGGATATCCCCACATCCCTGAGGCGAGAACTAACCTACTTCTTCAACAACTATAAGAGGGCTGAGGGGAAGAAGACCCAGGTCGTGGCCTGGGGGGACACAGAGGAGGCGATGGAGGTCATAGAGGGGGCTATGAAAAGATATAGGGAACATCACCACCCTTAAAGCCCCTCCGAGGTTAGTTAGAGGCGATGGAGATCGTCGAGGCGTCGGAGGAGAACATAAGGAAGGCCGCCGTCATCATAAGGCTTGGAGGAGTCGTCATCTATCCCACGGACACCGTCTACGGCCTGGGATGCGACCCCGCCAACGTCGACGCCACCCGACGCATCTGCGAGATCAAGGGACGAGCGGATAAGCCGCTGCCCCTCGCCTGCTCCGATGTGGAGACCGCCCGGAGGATCGTGGAGTTCAACCCAATAGCCGAGAGATTGGCTGAACATTTCTGGCCAGGCCCGTTGACGATGGTGCTTCCGGCGAGGGTTGACTATCCTATCTGGGTGACCCATGGGGCGAGAACCCTCGGCGTCAGAGTTCCAGATCACCAGGTGGCGAGGAGATTGGCCAAGCTCTCAGGAGGCGTCATAGTCTCGACGAGCGCAAACAAATCCGGTGAGCCCCCACCCAAGACGGCTCAGGAGGCCGCCGAGCAGATAGGGGAGGAGGTTGACCTCATCCTCGACGCTGGGCCGACTCCGTTAAGGCAGCCCTCAACGATCCTCGACCTCAGCGGCGATGAGCTCTGGATAATAAGGCCAGGCCCGATAAGGGCTGAGGATATTAAGAGGGCTCTGGGCCTCTAAGGCTCCATCCGGCTTCGACGAGCTTTGCGACGTTGCTCTCCACCGGAACCCCTAGGGACTCCGCCACAGGTGGACATTTAGCCCTTAAGAGGAATAGGATTGGGGCTGGAGCCTCATATTCGGTGAGGGTCTCCCAGTTCGCCATTCCCTTCGAGACTATGACGTCAGCCGAGTGGAAGATCTCCCTGAACTCCTCGGAGGACTCTGATAGGTCTATGCCTATTGCATCGACGCCCGTGGTGACCACCCTGTCAGCCTCCTGGGTCATACCAACGGCCTCGGCGTCCTCCAGCGTCGCATCGTTGAGGCAGGGGCCCCCCTTCACGGCGACGGTGACATGGCATCCCAGGCGGCGGAGCTCCCTCACCAGAAGCCTGTCGAAGGCGATCTCACCGGCGTTATCCGTCAATAGTAGAATCCTCACCCCAGGCTTTAGGAGCTCCCTGAATCTGTCGGTGTCATCGATGTAGAGGTGCTCCCCCCTCAGCCTATTAAGGGCCTCCTCGATGTCATGGCTATGCTCTGGGACATCATACTCGATGATGTTGCCGAGGCACGCTATCCTACAAGCCTCTCGAAGCCGATCCCTCGGTTCGACTTCCTCTATTAGGCGTTCAACCCTTGGAAGCAGCCTTAAGGCCAGCTTATTCGCCCTCCGCTTCTCCTCCCTGTAGGGGTCTGGACAGCCGGTTAGTTGTCTGATCAATCTATCCCTCCGGGTTCCAATCCTCGCCGGAACCGCATCGGGGGTCAGCAGCCTACCGAGGAGCCTTAGGAGCTCCCCCATCGCCTTTAGGCGGAGGGCCTCATCCTCCGTCGCCCTCAGGATCTCCCTATACCCCCTATGGAGCAGGCAGTATCCGCAGCGGGCTCTAACCTTCATCTGGGCCTCATAGGGTGGAGTTGAAGCCTCTTAAAAAGAATGCTATCTCAAGGCCGGTAGGAGTGCTCCACGCTCAACCAGCAGCATCGTCAGGGCCTCAGCCTCAGCTCCACCAACGGCCTCAAGCTCCTCCCTTGAGACTCCGTGGAGCTCCATCAATCTCCTCAGCTTAGCCTCATCAACCCCCAAAACGGAGTCATCCTCAACTCCCAGCAGCCTCGAGGCCCTCCTATAGGCCTCCCAGCCCCCCTCCTCATCCCTCGCCAATATCAGTAGGGCAGCCCTCTCCGTCCTCCGAGATAGGCCAACCAATCTGATCGCATCGGCTATCTGATCACGGCATGAGACGTATAGGAGGACCTCCATGGGGAGACTTCTGGCGATGTTGTAGCCGGATTGGAAGGCCTTGATGGCGTTTACGGCTGAGAGATATATATGCTCCCACCCCGCCACCCTATCTGCGTCGAGGAGTTGAGCGAGATGGGGGGAGGCAGCCTCGGAGACGGCTCTCAGCAGCGAGTCCACATCCTCAACGGCTCTAAGCCTGAAGCCACCTATGTATAGATGCCATGATGAATCCTTCACGGAGGCCCTATGAACCAAGGAGGCCGCCCCTCCTCAGGGCAGTGGCAACCTCCACAACTCTCCGGCCGAGCAGCCTCGCCTCCTCCACTGCGTTGTGATCATCTCCGGCTCTACGCCACCCCTCATCGCCCTGCAGCGTGGCTATTGGGAGCCATCCCTGACTTAGGGGGTCTCCGAGGCATCCGACGATGATCATCCCATGCGTCAGGGCGAAGCGTATGACGGCCTCTACGACGTGCTCTCCGCCTCCATGCCTAAGGCCTGAGACCGATAGGGCTGAGGCCACCTTATTCCCAAGCCTATGGCCATCCATCTTCAGGGGCCTACTCCTATCCATGAGATTCTTCAAAACCCCTGGAACCGAGCCGAAGTAGCTGGGAGCCGCAAAGATTATGGCGTCAGCCCAGAGCATGCGTTCACGCAGAGAGGCCATATCATCCTCATCGTCGAGGGGGCAGCGCATCTCCCTTAGGCAGACGTTGCAGCCGTCGCAGGGCTTGATCCTATAGTCCGAAAGCCTTAGGAGCTCCACCTCGGCGCCCGCCTCCTCAGCCGCCCTGGAGGCGGCCCTCAATAAGGCCTCGGTGTTCTTCCCACCCCTCGGCGACCCTGAGATTCCCAGCACCCTAACCAAGGTTTATCAGAGGAAATGGATGCTCACCCTCTAAAGGTCTTTCCAGGGGTTAGATGACGAAGCGCTCCCTCTCGGTTCTACGCCTATAGATGCTGAGGTCTGAAACCCTGAATCGGCTTCCATCGAAGAGCTCAGCCCACTCCCTACCAGCGTAGAGGGCTGCCACTATGCGCCCCAGGGCATCGCTCTTCATTATTCCGCTTCCACTGGCGGCTCCAACGTATATGAGGCCTGGAATAGACTCCACGATGGGATGTCCATCGAAGGAGTTGACGGCATACTGGCCAGCCCACATATTCACGGGCCTCAGGTCTTTGAAGCAGGGTAGATACTTCATCAGTATGGGGTAGATGTCATCCTTATAGTATTCCAGCTCGGGCTGGGGGTCATCCTCAAGCTCGAAGGCCCTTCCGATCTCATCTGAGCATCCAACCCAGACACTCCTCTCATAGGGTTCAGCTTTGAGATATAGGCTGCATTTGGGGAGTATCGTGAAGGGAAGCACCCTATGCCGGTTGAAACCATCGATGTCGAAGAGGACGCTGAGCCTCTCATCGCTTAGGACGAATATCTGCCTCTTCTTCGGCCTCATACAGGGATCAAATCCAATAGGCTCCAGAAGCCTACCGGCCCAGACGCCGGCGGCTACTACCGTCGTCTCAGCCTCTATAACACCCCGATCGGTCTCAACGCCCTTAACTTGAGGCTCCTGCCATACATGGGGCTCACCTGGTAGGCCGAGCTCCTCAACGGCGCCGAGTATAAGCCTCTTAGCCTCCACCCGATAATGGATCTCGCCTCCAAGCTTCAGGAACATTGATTCATAAGCCTTAGCTAGGGCCTCAGCCCTTAGGCATCCACAGTTATGGGCGAGGAGGCCTACATCGATGGGTGGCAGACCCATGAGCTCAGCCTCCTCATCCCCCTCAAAGCTGGTTGCCAGCCCTGGTATCAGTCTCTCCAGCTCCTCACGCTGATAGATGGTCAGCTTCACCCCGTCTCGCTGCATATCCCTTATAGCGTCTCCAACCCCCTCAAACTGCTCCTCGCTGAGAAGCCATAGATATCCGGTGAAGGCAAGCCTCAGATTATAGCCCTCCCCCTCGAGATGCCTGAAGAACTCTATGGAGGAGGAGGCCAACACCCTATTGGTCTCGGAGGTGAAGGCATCTCTGAAGACGGCCTCGCTTTTCGCCGTATTCCCCTCTCCGGGGCCCCTAAGCCTCTCGATGACCACAACCCGCTTCCGGGGATTCTCAGCCTTCAAGTGATAAGCTGAGCTGAGGCCGAGAATCCCAGCCCCCACAATCAATATGTCACAGCGCATCCCATAGGTTAAGTGGCTGGACCTTAAATAAAGAGTGTCAAGTCTCCTCACGACTTGAGGAGTCGACTATATCTCCTAATCCTTACCTCCTGATCCCTCCAGAGCGCCATTATATTGGCGAAGTAATCGTAGAGCTCCTCAACTCTCCTACAGTGTAGGACTCTATGATTCCTTATCACCTCGACCTTCATGTAGAGGGGGAGCTCCTCGAAGAGCCAGATATCATATCCAGGCCTCCTAACCTTTGAGAGAGCTTTGAGTAGGAGGGATGGCTTATCCCCTATCCTTGGCGCCACGATGCAGATGTCGATGTCCCTGGCGAGGGGTTGATCCCTCGCCATTGAGCTGAAGAGGAGGATGGCTAACCTCCCTCCATGTCGGCGATGGCTGATAGGTCTATATCCAACCCTCCATCACCTCTCCTATTCATATCACTCAAGTTAGGGTCATCGACCTTAAAAAGGGAGGCTTAGGTCATTTTCTAAGCTTCCTCTCCAGCTCGGCGAGCTCGGGGTGGAGGCATCTCCCCTCATCGATTATCTGCTCCCCATCCAGCCAGACGGAGGAGTTTAGGCAGATGCCGTCGCAGTGTGATGCAGCCGGTCTCCCGGTGTAGCTGCCTATCCCCCACTCGGTGCATCCCCACACCCTCTCGTCTTCGAGGATGTTCCCCGTCAGCTTGGCCCCTGGATTGAAGCCGTAGCAGATGTGGGCGATCCTCAGCATATTCGGGTCTTCAAACCCCCTGAGCCAGCTCTCAAATCTCCTCGCCTCTTCTCCTCCCCTTATATCGATGATCTCACCCCTCTCAACGATTAGGGTGATTGGCTCCTTCAACAGCCCTATTGGGGGGACGAGGGAGCCGTCGAAGACTATGCGCCCGTTGATGCTCTCATAGATAGGCGCCCACCCGATCTGCCCCGCCATCATATGTGACCCAGGCCTATCAGCGTAGCCTGTCCGGCATCTCACCTTAAGCCCAGGGGGATTCCGGAAGGAGACGTCGGTGCCTGCGGGTGTTGTAACCCTCATCTCCCCCGCCTTCTCGGTTAGGTCTGCCAGCAGCCTCAGAAACCGGCTGAGGGTGGGATAGTCTATTCTGCCTATGCATCTGATCATCATGTCGACGTTCATCCCTACGAGGCAGAGATGCCTCAGCTTTGGATTCTCCCTTATCGCCCTCTCATGAGCCGTGGAGTATAGGAGCCACCGATTGTTGAACTCAACCCAGGCGTCAGCACCCCTCAAGGCGCCGACGAGGGACTCCAGGGGAAGCATGGGGTCAGCAGCCCTGCCCACGCCCAGCGGTGAGGCGGTCCAGATGACCATGGGCTTTGCGCCGTGGGAGAAGGCCGCCCTCGCCGTGGCCTCAACAACCCTCATATCGGACTCCGTGTCGGCGGTGATGACGAGGGTCTCCCCAGGCCTCAGCTTCAGGAGCTCCCCCACCAATATGTCGGCTGCCCTACCCAGCTCGAATTCATAGAGCTTTGTCATCGAGATCAGGATGTGAGTCAACGCTTAAAATGATGGATGATGAGCTTAACTGATGATAAGGGCGGTAAGGCATAGGCTCCTCGGCCTCCTCGAAATAGCCAAGTCCTTCCTACTATATGATGAGGAGACTGCTGTCGCAGTAGATGCCGGACACTCAAGGTGGTGCGCCAGGAAGATAGTCAACACACTTGGAGAGATTGGGCTGAGACCTGGAGACCTGAGGCTCTGCATCCTCACCCATAGACACTGGGATCACAGCGGGGGAGTTAAGGCCTTAAAGAGTCTGACCGGATGTGAGGTTGCCATCCATGAGGGAGACGCCGATGCGCTGGGAGACGTCGTTGATCACAGGCTTAAAGATGGGGAGGTGATCCCCCTCCTCGGCGGTTTGAGGGTGATCCACGTCCCAGGTCACACCCCTGGAAACATCTGCCTCCTCTACGGTGAAAACCTCATCGCTGGGGACACCCTCATCGGCGGCCATAGAGGCCTGAAGCCTCCGGCGTCGATATACTGCGACGACTATGCTGAGGCGGTGAGAAGCCTTGAGAGGTTGAGGGGACTCGATTTCGACGCAGTTTATGTCAGCCACGGCGTCGATAGGTTGAGGGGAGGGAAGGAGGAGCTCCTGAGACTCCTGAATCGCATCGGGTCACCTTCATAAACCCATAATCCTATGCCTAATGATATGTTGAAGCAAGTCCTGGAGATATATGAGCTGCTGGACGGGCCAGACGCCTCTGGGGAGAGGGTTGAGGAGCTCCTAAGGTCGAGGGGCTTAGGGGAGGTGGAGGTTAAACACATCACTGGGAAGCGGGGTGAAACAGACTTCATCAAGATCAGGGTTCCAGGGCTGGAGGGTAAATCATCGGGGGGATCAGCGCCGACGCTGGGCGTGATAGGGAGACTCGGCGGCGTAGGTGCGAGACCAGAGCTGATAGGCATAGTCTCCGACGCCGATGGAGCCATAACGGCGCTCTCCGTCGCCCTGAAACTCGCAGATATGGCTCAGAGAGGTGAACGCCTATTGGAGGACGTCATCATCACAACCCATATCTGCCCGAGGGCGCCCACCCTACCCCATAAGCCCGTCCCCTTCATGGGCTCCCCAGTCGACATCGCAGAGATGCTGAAGCTAGAGGTGGATGGGGAGATGGATGCGATACTCTCTGTGGACGCCACGAAGGCGAATAGGGTGGTGAAGTGGAGGGGATTCGCCATAACGCCTACGGTTAAGGAGGGTTGGATACTGAAGGTGAGCGACGACCTCCTAGACATAATGGAGCGGGTCACCGGACGCATACCACGGGTCTGCCCAATAACGATGCAGGACATCACCCCCTACGGAAACGGTTTGGATCACATCAACAGCATGCTCCAACCGGCGACTGTGACGGATGCCCCCGTCGTAGGCGTAGCCATAACAACTGAGGTTCCCGTAGCAGGATGCGCAACGGGAGCCAACCATATCATCGACCTCGAGGAGGCGGCGAGATTCATCCTTGAGGTGGCTAAGGACTATGGTAGAGGCCTCTGCAGATTCTACGACGAGGAGGAGTGGAGCATCATCCTCAAGCGCTATGGGCCTCTGAATCTGCTTCAAACGCTTGGAAGGGAGTAGCTTAGGCCTCTCTGGGGGCGGCCTCAGGTCTCAGCCTCATCGCCGTCCTCCATGATAGGATTAGAGGGGGGAGTGAGGGGAGTAGAAGCCATATCTCAGGCCTTGAGACATCCTCCATCCAGCTCCACTCCTCCCCTACGATGAGGGAGTCGAGGCCGTTAGCCCCAGCTATCAGGAGGTAGAGGACGGCGAATAAGGCTGATAGGAGGGTGGCCACCAATAGGTAGCCCACCGACTCATATCTCCTCCAGGATGTTGATGAGGCGATGTATAGCAGGCCTATGACGATGGCAGATAGGCCTCCGAATATATCTCGGGGCATCCACCATGGGGAGAGTTCTCCGAGATGGGGGGTGAGGCCGGAGAGAAACTCTATCAGACCTATGATGAGATAGAGGACTCCGATGAAGGCGGCGTAGATGGCTATCCCCCTGTTAAGCCTCAAGGCTTCAGCCAAGCCCCATCAAACCTCCTATCACGACTATTAGAAGTGCGATGAGGTATGCGAGGATCAATCCGTAGATCACCGTGAATAGCGTCCACTTCACCGAGTTCGTCTCCCTGTAGATTATGCCGATGGTTGCCAGGCAGGGTATGTATATGAGGGTGAAGGCCATGAAGGCGAAGCCTGTGAGGGGTGTGAAAACCCCGAGTTCGACGATGCTCCTCTGAACCTCCTCGATTTCAGCCTCCTCCCCGAGGCCGAAGAAGACGGCGAAGGTTCCGACGACGATCTCCTTCGCTATGAATCCGAAGAATAGGGCGACAGCCCCCCTCCAATCGAAGCCTAGTGGCCTGAATAGGGGTTCAAGCCATCTACCAAGGGTTGCGATGTAGGACTGATCCAGGGGTGCACCCCATGGATGTGAGGAGAGGAGCCAGACGACGATTATACCGAGGAATATGATCGTCCCAGCCTTCTTGAGGAAGAGGATACCCCTCTCATACATGTGTGTGAGGGTGCTTCTGAGGGTTGGCCTCGCATAATCTGGTAGTTCGAGGATGAAGGGGGCACGCCTCCCCCTAAAGTATGGTATTAGGGCCTTGAAGATCAAAGCCATCAGAAGCGCCAACACTATGCTGAGGAGATACATGGTGAAGACGCCCATAGAGGCGTATGCCCCCAGGACGGCTCCAGCTATCAATACATAGACGGGTAGGCGGGCGCTGCAGGTGATGAGGGGATTCACACAGATCGTTAGTATCCTATCCCTCTCGGAGGGTATGGTTCTCGTCGCCATGACGCCTGGTATATTACATCCGAATCCTAGGAGGAGGGGTATGAAGGCCCTCCCCTGCAGGCCGAAGGGGCGTAGAATCTTATCGACGACGAAGGCCGCCCTGGCGAGGTATCCGCTGTCCTCAAGGAGTGCTAGGCCGAGGAATAGGAAGAAGATCGGGGGGATGAAGACTAGCACCCCTCCAAGGCCTCCGCAGATGGCGTCTGAGACGAAGGCTGACCACCACTCATTCCCTATGATGGATGAGGCGAACTCTCCAAGCCTTGAGAAGAAGACGTCTATCAGGTCTGAGAGGGGGGCTGAGACGTCGAAGGTGAATCTGAAGAGGGCCCACCATAGGGTTAGGAATATCGGTATGCCTAGACCCCTGTTGAGGAAGGCCTTATCTAATAGGTCTGAGAGGGTGAGGGGCCTCGCACCCCTAAACACCCTTGAGAGTATCTCACCTATCACCCTATACCTCTCCTCAGCCATCGCAACCTCAGGCTCCTCCCCTAAAACCTCCCTAACGCTCATCCAATCACCTCCCTCAGCTCCCCCATGAGACCCCGCTCCTCTATGAGCCTCATCACCTCCTCATCTCCCTCGATGATCTTTATCGCCAGCCATCTGATGGGATACTTCTTGATGAGGCCCTCATCCCTCCTCAGTATATCCCCGATTCCCTCGATGAGCTCCTCGATATCCTCCCTATATCTCACCCTGGCCTTCACCCCCCTCTTAGATGCCTCAACTATGGCATCCTTCAGCTCCTCCATCCCCACCTTGACCGTGGCGATGGTTGGGACGACTGGGACGCCGAGGAGCTCTGAAAGCCCCTTTACATCTATCTCATATCTTAAACCCTCGGCGATGTCGCTCTTGTTGAGGGCGACGACGAGGTTGGCCTCAAGCTCCAGGAGCTGTAGTGTTAGGTATAGGTTTCTCTCCAGGTTTGATGCGTCCACGATGTCCACGACGACATCCGGCCTCTCCTCAACTATATAGTTCCTAGCGATCAACTCGTCTATTGAGGCTGCTGTCAGGCTGTAGACCCCTGGCAGGTCTATGATCCTCATCATAACACCCTTATGGATGCATCTACCCTCCTTCTTCTCAACGGTCTTGCCAGGCCAGTTCCCGACGTGGGCCCTCCCCCCAGTTAGGTTGTTGAATATGAGAGATTTGCCCACATTCGGATTCCCTATTAGGGCTACCTCTATCTCCTTCATGGGGGGACACACTCCACGATTATCCTCATCAATACGCCTCGACCTAGGGCGATCCTCGATCCCTTAACCTCAACGAGGGCTGGCCCAGAGGGCCCCGACTTCAAAACCCTCACCCACTCGCCCTTGAGGAATCCGAGCTCCGACAGCCTCCTGATGAGGCCCCTCCCTCCCCTCACCTCCACGACCCTAACCATCCTATCCTCGGGCGCTAGGCCCAGCGGCATCCTCATCTCACTCCACCGGCTTGACGTAGACCCCCTCAGCCTCGTCGAGTCTTAGGCTGAGGTTGTATCCCTTCACCAGCAGCTCGATTGGGTCTCCAAGCGGCGCCCTCCTCACGACGGTTACCCTCGTACCCCTCACCAATCCCATGTCTAACAGCTTCCTCCTCTCCTCCCCCCTCCCCTCTATCCTCGATATTATCCCGCTCTCCCCGGGGTTTAGTTCGCTCAGCCTCCTCTCCAACTCTTAGGGATAGGGATGTTAGATTCATTTATAGGAAATCCTAAGGGATTTAGGATTTTTCAGCATCGTCGAAAATTATTTGATTTTAGCTTCCTATCCTCCTCCTCGCAGTAGCTCTTGAAGAGCTCCATCCATCTGGATATGAATCTTGGGTGATCTGGGGCGTTGGTTATGAATTCGACGAATCTGGAGAATTGGAGGATTGTCTTCGGATCGAGTTGATGCTCCAGGATGTGGGCGTCCCTCCTGGCGATCTCCTCTGGAACCTGTATGATCCTCAGGAATTTGAGGAAGGTCTCATGTCTACTGCTTATGGCCGCCGCTATCTCGGCACCCTTCTCCGTCAGGGTTACGCCGCCATACTTCTCATAGTTCACCAGCCCCTTAGATGAGAGCCTCCTCACCATCTCCACAGCGGAGGAGGGTTGAACCCCCACCTCCCTCGCTATATCCCTTATCCTCGCATAGCCCTTCCTCGCCGTGATCTCATATATCGCCCTGAGATAGTCCTCAGCCCTCTCCGTCAGCTCCACATCCATCCACGCTCATAAAATTTAAGCATACCTAAATTTATTATGCAACCCGTCGTTGAAGATATATTAGGCTACGGGTATGAATCCCCGGAGAATGTTTAAGCGTATACTTGTCGCCATAGATGGCTCCGAGCCTTCTAAGAGGGCTTTAGGCTATGCAGTTGAGATCGCTGAGAGGTGGGATGCTGAGCTCCTGATGCTCACGGTAATCCCGAGGGTGATGCTCCCCGTCTTCTCCGATGAGGGATTCGGGGCTACACCCCTCGCATCGGCCGCAGGCTTCGGAGACTATCAGGAGAGGCTGAGGAGGCTCTACGAGGATGTGCTTAGGGGAGCCATGGAGGAGGTTAGGGCTGAGCATCCAGGGCTGAGGCTGAGAACCAGATTGGAGGAGGGTAGACCCTCAACAACCATCGTGAAGGTGGCTGAGGAGGAGGATGTAGACCTCATAGTCATCGGAAGCAGGGGGATAGGGGGCATAACGGGCTGGATATTGGGGAGCACAAGCAGGAAGGTCGTCGACCTCTGCAAGAAGCCCGTCCTCGTCGTGAAGTAGAGGGAGGATCCATGGAGGAGGTTGAGGCCCTAAGGAGAGCTGGAGCCATCGCCTCCCAGGTTAGGGGTCGAGCCGTCGACCTCGTCAAGCCAGGCGTCAGCCTCCTCGAGATCTGCGAGGAGTTGGAGCGATGGATAGGGAAGCTGGGTGGAAAGCCAGCCTTCCCCTGCAACATCGACGTAGACCACGTCGCCGCCCACTATACGCCATCGATAACTGAGGGGGGGATAATCCCCGAGGACTCCCTGGTGAAGATCGACATCGGAGTCCACGTCGATGGATATATCGCCGATACGGCTGTCACCGTCTGCCTAAACCCAGAGCTGGAGTATCTCGTGGAGGCGGCTCGGGAGGCCCTGGAGGAGGCTATAGCAACCATAAGGGCTGGCGTTAGGGCGACGGAGGTTGGTGCAGCGATAGAGGGGGCGATGAAGAGGCTGGGAGCAAAACCAATCAGGAATCTAACGGGCCATAAGGTCTCGAGATACGTCCTCCACGCTGGTAGGGTTATCCCAAATGTCTCATCACTGTTGGAGAGGCATCGATTGGAGGTTGGAGAGGTCTACGCCGTTGAGCCCTTCTCCGTCCCAAGGGATGCAGACGGCGTCGTCGTCGATGGCCCCCCCAGCAACATCTACATCTACCGTAAGAAGAGGTCTGTAGGAGGCCTCGCCAAGAGGATGCTGAAATATATACAGGCCGAGTATAGGGGCCTCCCCTTCGCCTCCAGATGGGTTTTAAGGATCTTCCCGGGGAGCGAGGGCCTGGAGGCCTTCGAGGAGCTCCTAAACGCAGGCTGCCTATACTCCTATCCACAGCTTCTGGAGAGGAGTGGAGCTCCCGTGGCCCAGGCTGAGCATACGGTCATCGTAACCCGTGAGGGATGCGAGGTCACCACCGCTTAGCCTTCCTCCCCTCCCTACGATGTATGCGGGTTATGGTCAGCGTTCCATCGCAGTTTGGGCAGGGCTCATCCTCCTTGAAGACGTAGTCCCCCCTCTTGAAGCCCCTAACCTTCTTGAAGCCGCATTTCGGACACTCCAGCGTGGTGATGACCTCAACTCGTGGTATTAGGGGCTTCCTGACGGTGGTGATCCTCGACCTGAAGATCATGTAGCCCATCGCTGCGAACCCAGTTGAGCCGAGTAGCAGATAGTAGTTGGCATCCTCAGTTCTCCCGGATGCGATGGCCTCGAAGCCGAGGTAGAGGCTTAGAAGCGAGAAGGCTCCTATGATGACGACGGCTATGAAGGTTCCCCAGGGGAATCCAACGCTTGGAACCGTGCTCTCACCACTCATATAGGTCACCTACTGCGCTATCCCTATGGTGTTCCCTATCCCAGCGACGATGACGGCGTCCCCCTCATCGGTTCTCTCCAGGATAAGCCTCCTAACCGTCTCAACGGCCTTATCGGCGGCGTCGAAGAGGCTTTTTGGCATGGGGGCCACCACCTCGGTTATATCCTCCTTCACCGCGACGGCGTAGAGGGGGACATCATACTCCTTAGCCGCCTCCTCGATCTTATACTTCTCAACCCCGACTCCCCCTATGGCGGCCCCTATCCCATCGGCTACGGAGCCCGTCTCCTCACCCTCCAGCTTCCCGGCGGCGTCGATCATGATGATGGCCTTAACCCGACCATCCCGCTCCTTCAGGATGTTCCTTATGGCGTCACCTGGCTTCCCAACATTCCCTCCAGGCCCCTTAGCCTTCAAAACGATTAGGGTTCTACCCTCCCAGGGAACCTCAGCTGCGACGACATCCTTGGCAACCTCCCTCTTCTCATATCCCCTCATCAACTTGGCGGCGACGAGGGCTCCAACGCCGTCTCCGATTGGCATACCCTCCCTAAAAGCCTGAAGGGCAGCCGAGTAGGCCTCGATCTCCCTCATCAGAAGCGGCAGAAGCATATGTATCTGCATGATGATGTAGATGTTCATCGTCTTCTTCCCAAGCAGATAGAAGTGCCTGATCACCTTGTAGTAGACGTTTAGGGCGAGGGCTGCCTCGAGGAGGTTTTCAAGGTTGTTTAATTCGCTCTCCGACGCCTCTGGGGCCATGGCTCGGATCTCATCCTCGAACTTCCTCTCCCTCACGTTGAGGAGCTGCTCCAGTTTCCAGACTATCCCCGCTGGGTCGAGGCTTACGGGCTGTATGAAGAAGTGCTCCAGGAAACGCTCCACATCCGGCGTCGGATCTCGATCCGGCTTGCCCACCTCCTTTACGGCCTCTATGGAGACCCTCCTCCCCTCATCTCTGATGGCCTTGATCCGCCTCAGTGTTCCCTCCACCTGCCTCAGCATCGTTATGCTCTGAATCCTCTGCGCATAGAGGAGGTAGAGGAGGAAGGCGGCGCTGAAGATTATCTGAACCAGGACGCCGATGTCGCTTCTTGGCGGAGCGAATTGGGAGGGCTGTTGTAACATCACGACCAAACGAGTTGAGCCTCTACGCCGTTATAAATCTTCATCATGAGACAACCCTTTTAACGAAGGTTTCGAGTCTTCCATATATTAGGATGCTAAGCTACGCCGTCAAGAGGCTGATTAGGGGGCCCTCCATCTTCATCGCCCTCTTCCTAAGCGTCCTATTAGCCGTCACACTCTTCTCAGGCATCGTCCAAGGCTCCGACGCCGTCGCATACTCCATGCTCTCAAAGGCCCTCGGAGCAGTCAACATAGACATCGAATCCTGGGCTGAGCAGAGGAACATCACACGCCTCGCCATATCGAGAATGGAGGACGCCTATAGAGGGGTGAGGGGTGTAACATGGGTTGAGCATCTCATAAGATGGGAGGTCGACGTCAACGTCTCCGGATGGAATGAGACTTTAACCTTCAGGCTCATCGCCATCCCCGAGAACTCAACCCTGCTCCAAGGCCTCTCGGGGGTCGAGGAGCTGGAGGATGGTAAGGTCTACATCGAGGAGGGCTCCCTAAACGCATCGAGCTTCAAACCAGGGGAGAGGGCCTCGATCAAGATACTCACCTACAATCCCTACAGCCCCCCAGACTTCCAGTCCCGCTATTTCACCCTTCCAATAGGGGGGGTGGTTGAACTCGATGAGGAGGCCTTCTCACTGGCCATGGGGCGCTACCCCTACTATCTGAGATACGTCATCCTCGGCGGGGGGGTTGAGAGGAGGCCTCCTCACAGGCTTATAATAGTCACGGAGAATACGCTTAGAGAGAACCTCCTACAGCCGATATATGATGAGAGGCGTAGGCCGGCGAGGGTCTTCATAGCAGCCTTCTTCCTCCGCCTCGAGAGGGGGAGGCTGATAAACCCCTGGGACATCGAGGGCTCGAGGCGTAAGATTCGACTGGTCTATGAGGAGATAAACACCCTCGGCGTCAAGTATAAGTATCTACCCCTAAACTACCTCGACAGTCTCCTCAACTCCATAGAGTCCTATACATCCGGCATGAAGACGAACACCCTGATGATAACCCTCCCCGTCTTCTTCACAGCGTGGTATCTCGGGGCGACGGTCTCGGAGATATCCCTCGGCGTCAGACGGCGTGAGATCGGCCTCCTCTTCACCAGAGGCCTAAACCATAGGCAGGTGATGCTCATCCTCCTCCTCGAGGCCGTCCTCGTGGGCATAATAGCTGGGGTGCTCGGCATACTCCTCGGCGCAGCCCTCATACCCCTCGTCCTTCCAGGCGTCTCCCTCCTCGACAGCATTAGAAGCCTATCGCCGCCGACGATACTGCTGTCACTCATCTTCAGCGGAGCCCTCTCCGTCTTGGCCGTCTATAGGCCTGCGAGGAAGGCGACGAGGATGAGCGTCGTGGAGGCCCTGAGGATCTATCGTGAGGAGGAGGAAGAGGTGGGATCGTGGCATGAGCCCCTCCTCGCCCTGGGCCTGGGAACCTATAAGATCGTGATGATGCTCCTCGGGGTGAGCGTTGAGAAGTTTAGGCCTATGGTTGGGAATCTCCTCATCTTCATCCTCTACTCCACCTGGTGGGGCGTCGATTACATCCTCTCCTACATCGGCCCCATCCTCTTCTTCTGGGGCTTCATAAAGCTCCTGGTTCAATTCTCACCCTGGCTCCAGAGGGGGATCAGCTTTATAGCCCACTGGCTGGTGGGAGACGTCTCAAGGTATTCATCGACCAGCGCAAGGAGATATGCGAGGCGCCTCGCCTCCTCAGCCTTCATGGTGGCCCTCATCCTCGGCTATGCGGTCTCCGTCATAGGGAGCGCCGCCAGCACCCAAGACTTCATCGATAGGATGACGATGTCCATGGTGGGAGCCGACGCCTCCGTCTGGCTCTTCTCCAAGAAGGGGGCTGAGGAGCTAGCCGATAGGATCGAGGAGCTCCCAGGGGTGAAAAACGCCACAGTGGAGGTCTGGTTTGAGGCTGAGAGCTCCCTCGGGAAGATACCCATCAGGGCGATAGAGCCCCTCGAGTGGGGTAGGGTCGCCTATATGGAGCCTGGATGGCTGGAGGGCGTCGACATCTTTGAGCGGATGAATAGGTCGAGGGAGACCGCCATCCTGGAGAGGGGTGCGGCGGAGAGATTGGGCGTAGACCTAAATGAGACCTTCCTCATCAAGCTGAAGTATAGGGTCTACCCTTTCCAGATAGTAGGCTTCTTCGGACGTAAGCCGAGGGGGAGTTGGAGGATTCAGAATCCAACCCTCTACGTCCATAGGGACTTCCTGAAGCATGTGAAGGAGAAGTATATCAGGCAGGTTAGAATCCTCGTGAAGCTGGAGGAGGACGCCGATCTAAAGGCCTTCAAGGAGACCGTTGAGGGACTCGACCCAAACATCGATGAGGTGGATGTGGCTGAGGAGAGGATCAGGGAGGCGAGGGAGAACATATTCCTCATGGGCCCCAGGAGGGTTGAGGAGCTGGGCGTCATCTTCTCAGCCATCGTCTCCTCCGTCGGCGTAGCCCTCATAGCGTTGACGATGCTCCGAAGCCGATGGAGGGAGCTAACCATCCTCGCGACGAGGGGCTTCTCCTGGAGGCAGATCGCCGCATCACTGATCCTAGAGATGCTCAGCGTCATCCTCCTCTCCACGGCCATAGGGATGGCCGTCGGCTATATAATCCTCAGGAATGAGACCATCCTCTTCAACGAGGCCGTCGCCACATATATAGAGCGGCGGATAATATTCCCCACGGCCTCATGGATGGGAATCCTCTCCATAGCCCTCACCATCTCCCTCGCATCGATGATCCCCGTCATGGTGGCGGCGAGGATGGTGAGCAGGAGGCCCGTATTGATGATAGAGGAGTGATGTGAGATGTCGGAGGCGGTCATAGTTAAGGATTTGATAAAGATCTATAAGCTCGGCTCCGTCGAGGTTCAGGCCCTCAGGGGTCTCAGCATGACAGTTGAAAGAGGTGAGATGGTCTCCCTCATAGGCCCATCGGGCTCTGGGAAGACCACGCTCCTAAACATCATCGGGGGACTCGACACGGCGACGGCTGGCTACGTGAAGGTCTTCGACGTGGAGGTGACGAAGCTGTCGCCGCCTGAGCTCGTCGAGTATAGACGCAGAACAGTCGGCCACGTCTTCCAGACCATGAATCTCATACCCACCTTGACGGCCGCTGAGAATGTGGAGCTTCCGATGATGGCGCTGGGCATACCACGGGAGGAGCGTCGAAAGCGGGTTGAGGAGCTCATAGAGATCGTCGGCTTGAAGCATAGGATGAATCATAAGCCGGGGGAGCTGAGCGGAGGTGAACAGCAGCGTGTAGCCCTGGCGGCTGCCCTGGCGAATGATCCGCCGCTGATCCTCGCTGATGAGCCAACCGGAGAGCTTGACACGGTGAACGCCAAGATCGTCGTCGACTATCTACGCAGAGTGAACGAGGAGATGGGTAAAACCATCATAATGGTCACCCACGACCCAGCCGTCGCGAGGGTCGCCGACCGCATACTACGGATAGAGGATGGAGTCATAAAGGCTGAGGCCCCGCCGATAGGGGAGGAGGTCACGGGGCCGACATCCTACGCCGAGATGCTGCGTGGACGCATTACAGAGATAAAGGCTCAGCTTAATAGACTTGAAGAGGAGTTTAGGGAGGGAAGGATCAGCGGAGATGAATACGCCGAGAGGAGGAGCAAGCTGAAGAAGACGATGGAGGTCTTGGAGGAGGAGCTCCACAGATTAGGCGTAGTCCATTAGAAGGGGTTACCAGCTTCCGCGGCTTCGCGTAGCCGAAGACTACACTACCACCGCGGACGGAGCGCGGTTTAACTTCCGAGTTCGGAATGGGTTCGGGTGGTTCCCGCGCCCTTTGGCCGGTAACCCCCGAAGTGGTGGAGGGGGTCTAATCTTTAAACCTTTCGCCGAGATACCTGAACTCCACAACCCATATCCGCTGCTCATCATCCCAGCTTTGATAGATGTCGAGCCAGGCTCGTCTAAACTCCGTTAGGCTTTTGAACCCCTCCCTGCGGGCGTCCTCCTCCGTCACCTCCCTAAGACGCTGGGAATATATCCTCAGAACCCTAACCCTATCGGGGAGCAGCCTCCGGCCAACCCTTAGAGGATAGATGCCTCCAACCTTAAGCCTCGGCCTCCTAAGCCTCCTGGTCTCGGTTTTGAGACCTCTCCTGATTAGGGGTATATAACGCCACTTGAAGGAGATGCTCAACCCATAGAGGGTTGAGCATCGGGGATATAGGGATGACGTCTCTCGGGCAACCTTTATTAGGTGAAAGAGGACTCGAAGAGAATTGGGGGCCGTGGTCTAGCCAGGTATGACGTCGGGCTCCAGAACGGATTTGGGTTTGCCGACCCCAACTGGGGGATGAGGAGGTTTTGGAGCGGAAACCCGAATGTCGGAGGTTCAAATCCTCCCGGCCCCACCATCAGGCTTTATTAAGTCGTGGGCTCTCCCGCATCCTCCTGCAGAGTTTGCAGAATCCCTCAATGATGGCCTCTCGATCTATGAGGCCTTTAGCCACCTTCTCCGCCAGCTCATCCGTTAGGCGTTCAAGCTCCTCCATCTCTCTGAGGGATTCTAAGCGTCCACGCTTGGAGGTGAGGTAGTGGTTTATCGAGGGCTGGCTGACGCCGAGCAGCGAGGCCGCCTTCACCTGCGTCAACCCATATCGGCCTACAAGCTTCCTCGCCATGAGGGCTCTGAAGACTGGGAGTATCCTCCTGGAGACATCCTCGCAGGGGAAGACCATACCACCCGATCACCCTGTTCGAGAAGATATAAGTATCACGGCGTTATAGGCTGAGGCGTCGATATGTTCAGCGTCGAGGAGCTCCTGAAGATGCATGGCCAACCGGAGAGGGAGGTCTACCTCGACCTGGAGAACTCGGCTCCCGTCGCCCCGGAGGTTCTCGAGGCCATGCTCCCCTACTTCGCTGAGAGGGCCTATGGGAATCCCTCCATAACGCATAAACCCGGCTGGATGGCCTATGATGTGGTTCAGAGGGCCCTGGAGAGCTTCAGGCGTTGGCTTGGGGCCTCGAGGGCTGAGGAGATAAACTTCACTCCAGGGGAGACGGAGGCCAACAACCTCGCCCTCATCGGCGCAGCGAGGGCCAATAGGAGTCGGGGTAGACGGATAGTGGTGTCAGCCATCGAGCCCTTAAGCATACTCCACGTCGCCGAGCACATCCTAAGGCCCATGGGCTTCGACATCGTTGAAATTCCCGTCGATAGGGAAGGCCTCATCGACCTCGACGCATTGGAGAGGGCCGTAAATGGGGAGACGATCCTGGTGAGCATATCGGCTGTGAACCATGAAATTGGGGCGATACAGCCCATAAGGGAGGCTGTGGAGCTCATGAAGGATCGGAGTCCCGACGCCATATTCCACACAGATGCCTCAGACGCCTATGGGCGCATACCCCTCGACGTAGAGAAGCTCGGCGTCGACATGGCGACCCTGAGCAGCTATAAGATTTTGGGGCCAAGAGGCATCGGAGCCCTCTACGTCCGTGAGGGCGTTGAGGTTGAGAGATTGCTGGAGGGGCAGCTTGGAACTCAGAGGCTCTGGCCCGGCGTTGAGAATGTCCCCCTCATCGTCGGCTTCCAGAAGGCCTCGGAGCTCCTACTCAACGACTTCGACTACAAGGTCTCCAGGATGAGGCATCTACGGAACCGATTGATGGATGGAATCCTCAACTCCATATCCGGAACCCTCCTAAATGGTCCAAGGGGTGGGAGGCGGGCCCCCGACAATGTGAATATCAGCTTCCTCGGATGTGAAGGTGAGGCCCTAACCATCGAGCTGAGCCTCCGAGGCGTCTATGTCTCCAGTGGGAGTGCATGCACCAGGAGGCTTCTCCAGCCCAGCCACGTCCTCATGGCGATAGGCCGTAAACCGGAGGAGGCCCATGGAAGCATATTGATGAAGGTCTCATGGCTCCACAGCGAGGAGGATATAGACTATGTTCTAAGGACGCTGCCTAGAGCCGTTGAGAGGTTGAGGGGGCTTAGCCCCCTGAGGGAGGGGTGAGGATGTCGAGGATTCCACTCCCATATAGCCCAAAGGTTCTGGAGCTCTTCAGGAATCCTAAGAACGCCGGTGCCATGGAGGATGCCACCGTCTCGGCGACGGCTGGAAGCCCCATCTGCGGAGACGTCATAGCCATCTACCTAAAGATCGGTGAGGGAGATATCATTAAGAGGGCCACCTTCGAGAGCTATGGCTGCGCAGCAAACATAGCGACAGCCAGCATCCTAACGGAGATGGTGAAGGGTAAAACCCTCAGGGAGGCCTGGAACATCACCTGGAGAGAGATAGCTGAGGAGCTTGGGGGACTCCCCTCCATAAAGTTCCACTGTGGAGCCCTCGCCGTTGGGGCGCTACGCAGAGCCATAAGGGCCTACTACGAGAAACGTGGAAGGCCTCCATGGATGCCGGAGGAGGCGACGCTGGAGGAGAGACAGGCCCTTGAGGCGGAGAAGCTGAAGGAGATTCTGTCGAGGAAGCTGGGAGGCGGGGAGGGTGACAGACCCAATAGATGAATATGTCAGCAGAATAGAGAGAGCCTGCGGGGAGGAGGACGACTATGTCGTCGTCCTCAGATATGAAAGATGTAGGGAGGCCCTGGAGAGAATCCTATCCAGATGCAGGGTGGAGAAGACCATATCGGGTATAATGACCAGAGCCAGCTATGAGAGGGTTACCCTCACCCTCTTCCCAACGGGCAAAATCCTGTTGAAGGGCGTCGGAGACGAGGGGGAGGCCGAGAATCTCCTGAGGGAGCTCCTCAGGGATTAGAGGCCCTCAACGATCTTCCGGACAGCCTCCACCAGTTTCTCAGCCTCATCGAGGGTGTTGTAGATGTAGGTTGAGGCCCTAACGGTTCCCTGAGCCCTATTCAACAGATGCTTAACCAGCGGCAGGGCGCAGTGGTGGCCGGATCGAACCATGATATTCGCTGCGTCTAAAGCCAGGGCGACTTCATGTGGATTTAGACCCTCAACGTTGAAGGAGACGACGCTCATGCCATGCTCAGGATCCCTAGGCCCATAGACCTCCACCTTCTCCAACTCCATTAAGCCCTCCCTGATGGCCCAGGAGATCTCCCTATCATGATCCTCCACATACTTCATCCCCAACCTCTCCAGGTATTCGACGGCAGCCCCCAATCCTATCGCCTCAGCTATAGCTGGGGTTCCAGCCTCAAACCGCTCTGGGCTCTCGGTCAGCTCATAGGCTTCGAGGCCCACATCCCTTATGGTTCCACCTCCTATGCAGAGGGGCTCCAACTCCTCGATGACGGCGGGATCGGCGTAGAGGACTCCTATGCCGGTGGGGCCCAGCATCTTATGCCCTGAGAAGGCGAGGAAGTCGCATCTCAGCCTCCGGACATCCGTCTCCATATGGGGAACGGCCTGGGCGCCGTCGACGAGGATGAGGCTTCCATGTTCATGGGCGATCTCAGCTATCTCCTCAACGGGGACGATGACCCCGAGGACGTTTGAGACCCTGGTGACGGCGACGAGTCTGGTTCTATCATCGATGGCCCGCTCGAAGTCTGAGAGACCGAATAGGCCTTCTCGATTCGGCTTGACAACCTCAACCTCCAGGCCGAAGCGTTCAGCGGCCCTAAGCCACACTATATAGTTGGAGTGATGCTCCAGCAGCGTCGTCACTATCTTGTCGCCCCTCCTCCAGCGCAGTCCCTGGGCGACGATGTTTATGCTCTCGCTGGTGTTCCTGGTGAAGATGATGCTCCTCCAGGATTTAGCTCCGATGAATCCCGCCACCTTCCTATGGGCCTCCTCATACTCCTCACTCGCCCTCTGAGACAATCGATGGACACCCCTCTCAACGTTCGCCCTATATTCATGGTAGTATTCCAGCATCTTCTCCAGAACAGGCTCAGGGGTGAGGCTGCTGGCTGCGTTATCGAGATAGATGATTCCGCTCCTGAGGATCGGGAAATCCCCTCGAATTCTCTCCACATCCAAGCAATCCGCCTCCAGAGGTTGTAGAGTAGATAATATAACGCCGTAATAAATCTAACTGACCCATGGAGGAGCTCCTTAAATCCACGGCTAAACTCGACGTTGAGGAGGGGGAGGAACATCCATATGCAGAGGATCTTTGACAGCATCCATATCGGGTTGTGGGGGTCTCTCGGGGTCAGTCTTCTGAGGTAGAGGTGCACAGCTCTGAAGAAGCCCATCTGGTTGAGGGTGAACATGGATGTGATGAAGCCGGAGAAGCCGAGGAGGAAGAGGAGGATTCTCACCCTGTCGGTTCTTAGGAAGTGGAATTTGAGGTTGAGGAGGAGTAGGAGGAGCGTTCCGAGGATGAGGCCGATTATGCTCCGTGGCCCAACCATTATGGAGAGCATCATCGATATCGGAAGCGGTAACCTCGCTAGATGCCTATGATGAGGCGGAGGGGGGAGTATATGGACGTTGCACATAAAGAGGAAGTATACGAACTCATAGAGGGCGTTGGAGAGGAAGATGAGTAGCGTGGAGACGAGGAAGTTTCGGAATGGATTGCGGGGTTTCAGGGCGAGGAGGACGATGATGTAGAAGGTGGTTATCGCTATCAGGGTGACCGTATGTATCTTAAAGGAGGATGGGAGGAGGAAGGTGTAGCTATATAGGCCCTCCCCTAAAAGGTTGATTATCCCGTTGAGGAGCCATATAATGGCGGGGAGAAGCAATATCAAGCTGACGATCCATTTGATGAGCTTAACTCCATGCAATCTCTCATCCATCATACTTCCACCCCCTGAGGGATAAGTGAGTTGGGTCGTCGATGCGGCTATGCTTTTAAGGTTTTCAGCCTCTTAAACCTTGAACACTATGAGGGATAAGTCCTCGAAGAAGTTGAGGGGAGTGGTCCGTGAGATAGGGTTGGAGAGGGAGGAGGGGAGATTCCACGCCTTCAGGGTGAGGCTGGGAGTCGTCCTGAAGGGGGAGGGGGCGATAGACTATGAGGAGGGTGAGAGGCTGGTGAGGAGGTTGAGGAGGGAGCTCCTGGGGAAGGAGGTGGAGCTTGAAACCCTGATATATAGATGCCCCCTCTGCGGCAGGGGCTTCAACTCTGAGATGGGGTTAAAAATCCATATGAGGCGTAGCCATGGGGGGAGGAAATCTTAATTCCAAGCCCTCCACCTCCTCATCTAAAAGGTGATTAGATGAAGGTGAGGGAGATTCTTGAGGAGGCCTCCCTCCGGGGCTATCATTATAGACTCTTCGTGGCAGCCTACATCGGATGGATGTTCGACGCCATGAATTCAGGCCTCATCTCCTTCGTCTTGAAGCCCCTCTCAGCCGAGTTGGGGTTGACCCCCAGCGTCGTAGGCCTGATGCTCAGCTCATGGCTGATGGGGATGCTCATAGGGGCCTCGCTGATGGGAACCCTCGCAGATAGGTTTGGACGTAAACCAATCATCGTGGCGTCGCTGCTCCTATACTCGATACCGGCGGGCCTCTGCGCCCTCACAGATCGATGGGAGCTCATCACGGCGCTGAGATTCCTCGCAGGCATAGGGGCCTCAAGCTACATGGCTGTGACCAGCACCCTCATCTCAGAGTGCTTCCCAAGGCGGATGAGGGGGAGGGCCGTCGCCTTCCTGGAGAGCGCATGGGCCTTCGGATGGCTCTTGGCAGCATACCTCGGCCTGATACTGGCCCCAACGAGGGGTTGGAGACCCGTTATCATGGCGGGCTTCACCCCGATAATAGCGGCAATAATCTTCCAACTCCTCGTCCCAGAGTCCCCGAGATTCCTCGGGAGAGCTGGGAGATTGGAGGAGGCTGCTGACATCCTGGTGGAGACCGCCCTACTACCCGAGGATAGGAGAACCGAGCTTGAGGCTGAGGAGGCTGAGGCTAGGAGGCTCCCCATAGCAAGCTTATGGTCCACAGCCTATAGGCGTAGAACCGTGATGCTGTGGATACACTGGTTCTGCATAGTCCTCGCCTTCTGGGGAATCTTCCTCTGGGCCCCCTACATCCTCGTCGCCGAGAGGGGTTTAACTCTTGTTAGGTCGCTCTGGTATTCGCTTCTGATGACGGTTATGCAGATACCTGGCTACTGGAGTGGGGCGCTCCTCATAGAGCGTGTAGGCCGGAGGAGGCTGCTGGCCCTATACATGGCCCTCGCAGGCCTTGGAAGCCTAATGTTCTCCATGGCCCATACACCCCTGGAGGTCTTGATATGGGGCTCCGTCATCTCCTTCTTCAACCTCGGAGCCTGGGGGATCACCTATGCATATACCCCTGAGCTCTACCCGACGGAGATGAGGGCAACCGGAGCGGGATGGGCCAACAGCGTCGGGCGGATCGGGGGAATACTCGGCCCCTATATAGCTGGAGTCCTCATAGGATTGACTGGAAGCACTCCACTCTTCATCCTCTTCGCCCTACTACACTTCATATCGGCCTCAGCCGTCACACTCCTCGGAGTTGAGACTAAGGGGGTTAGCATCGATTAGACACCTCAACCAATGAAATTTTTCATTTATTTCAGTAAAACGATATTACCCATCCCCCTCCTTCTCCTCTCAACCAGATCTTTACTCTCCAACAAATCCAAAACTCTACTAACACTCGCCTTCGAAAGCCCCGTTATTTCTGGAAGTTCTCTTTGTTCTATAGTTCCACCAGCTTCGATTATCGCTTGATATATCTTCCGTTCATCCTCCCTCAATATTTTTGCTATTTCCTTCCATCTCCTTTTTCTCTCCTCAAGCAATAATTCACCAGCAGGTTTCTCAACCGAATCAAAGAGAAGCAAATATGTTCCGCTGACACCAAGTATAGTAGAAGCAATTACAATAATTATAACATCCTCAAGCGTGAAAAATCCTGGAAGTTGGGTAATAGATGCATTTTGACCTTCTATAACTATTTGGATCGGTGTTGGATTCAACAGCTTTAATCCTAAAATGAATGCTAAGGCAACGAATAAAGCTGCCATAAATATCGTTTTTCCACGAAATTTTTTGCCTTCCATCTTTTCACCTTCCATATGCAAAAATAAAATGGTAGTGCTTTATTTATTTCACCTCTTCAATCGATTTCACTTTTTCGCTGTTCAAGTCTATTGTAATCTTATAGTATTCGCCTCAACTTTTACTGTTAGGATTACCTCATCCCCGTAACTCTCTGCCCAAACTGCATCTTTAGGCTGTATGCCTTCCCCGTTGGTTAATTCCTGTATCCTACTATCCTTATTGGCTATTTCAAGCCATTTATTCATCATCTTCTCGTGCTCTGCTTGTGCTTCCTTGATCTCCTCCTCAGTCATCTTATGAATCGTTATTTTATGTTGCAACTTATGCCCTGCCGCTTCTATAGTAAAATTGTATTCCCCTTCTTCTGGTAGTGTGATTTCTTTTACAAGTTTGCCATCCATGTATATTTTTAGCTGTTCTCCCATCGCTACTACCCTAACTTCCTTTCCTGCAAACTTTAGCGAGTTGCTTGCTCCAGAGACTGTTACTATGCCTGCCGTTACCAATCCTGTTACTAGCAGGATGCTGAGCAGAACCAACCTGTTTTTCATTTCACCATTCATTTTCGCTCGCCACATGAAGGAGGTGTGAAACACCTTAAAAGTCATGTATTTGAAACTAGTTTGAAACACATTTTGCGAATAGCGAATCCCGGTAATGGAATCCACATGGAATTTAGGGAACTGTTATTACTACCTCTTCATGTAGCTGGTCATCGACTTGCTCCATATGCTTCTGCCATCATCGGTCTCAGGTCTTCGAGGAGAGGGGATGAGGAGCTCCTAGGCCTTTTACAATGCATAAATAGGGTTGAGAGCTAAACTGATCGAGTCTCATGGAGGTTGAGGTTAGGCCGACGGAGAGGATCATAATCCTCGGCGTCGACCATAGAAGCGTTGAGAATCTCGCATGGTGTGCAGCCACCTATGGGGTCAACAGGCTCTTCTGGGTTGACGGCTACCTCCTCTGCCTCGAAGTCTATGAGAGGGCCCTGGAGATAGAGATGGAGAGTGGAGAACTCTATATAAGTCAACTCTGCATAGCTGAGATGCCTAGATACGTCAGGCTATTGGAGGTGGGGAAGGGGACGGAGATACCCGTCGTCGACATGACAGACATGCAGCTATATAGGAAGCTGTTGAGGGCTGCCCTAAAGGTATCGTCATGAGTGTTTTCAACTATAGGTGAGCCTGTTTATTGAATATATATAAGAGGCCTATAAAACCTAAATAAGAATTCTTCATCTAAATCTTTGAAGGTGGGGTTGTGAATCCTATAAGTATTGAGAGATTCATGTTCTATGAAGGCCGTAAACTCTACGGCTTCAGATTGGAGGGGGGTTCTTCAAGGCCTGGAATCATCGCAACAATCACATCTATAATCGCTGAGAAGGGGCTGGACATCACATATTACTCAACAACCGGAACTGTGAGGCTTAGAGAACGGGGTGGAGACATAATCTTTATCGACTTCACTGCCTCAAATGTGAGGCCTGAAGACCTGGCCAGGGAGTTTATGGCCCTCGACTTCGTCGATAGGGTTGAGATAATAAGGCCTAAATTCAAGGGCTTCATCATCGATGATGTATCCTTCCCAATCATGCTCGGCGGTCGGAGGGCCATCATATTCTCAGAGCCAGCTCTGAGGGGATTCCTCATCGACTTCCGTAAGAAACTTGGCACAGGCGGCGAGGCGATGCTATATCACATCGGAAGGGAAGTCGGGATGGAGAGGGCGAGGAACATCAATCAGAACGCTGAGAGGATAGGGGTTAAAGATCTGAGGGATAAGTTAGAGATGGGTATGCTGCTACTGCAGTGCCTCGGCTACGCCATCCCAGAGATCGTGGAGTTCAGCGAGGAGCCACCCTACCTCAAGATACGCCTCCAAAACTCCATCGAATGCGAGTTAGGTAGGGGAGCCGGTAAGCCATTCAGCCACTACGTCAGGGGGATGATCACGGGATACGCCTCGGAGCTCCTCCAGAGGGATCTCTTGGCCGAGGAGACGAGATGCATAGCTATGGGAGACCCATACTGCGAGTTCGAGGTGAAGCCGAGGGAAGGGTAGGAGGGTGAAACAGATAAAGGCCTACCCAAATTATCATCCCTGGGGTTGGGATGTCCAGGGATTGGGAGGATTTCTTCACATTCCATGTAGGCCCCTGGGGATTCTGGTTCGGCCCCTACAGACCCTTCAGGGTGAGGTATAGGAGAACCGAGAAGAGCCATATAATACGCATATACCTCAACAGGGATGTGAAGAGAGAAGAGATCAAGGCCCGCTTAGTCGAGCCCGGCGTCCTAGAGATCGAATGGCCAGCCGAGCGGGGTGAGGAGATCCCAATAGAGTAGCCTAAACCCTTTAAAGGCTGTGGGGCCTCATCATCTCTGCATGGAGTTCGAGGAGCTTAAAAGGTTTATAGAGGCTGAACTTGAATGCCGTAGGCATCCAGGCTCATCTGTGGCCGTCGTCAAGGGCGACGAGATGGTCTGGGCCAAGGGCTTCGGCTACGCAGACCTAGAAGAGAAGAAACCTGCGACACCTGACACCATATATCGATGTGCATCGGTTACGAAGCCCGTCATCACCGTCGCCCTCCTACAACTCATGGAGAGGGGAAAATTCACGCTGGACGACCCAGTGGAGGAGCATCTAGGCTTCGAGATTAAAAGTCCCTATGAGAGGAGGCCCACCATCAGGGACCTCCTCACCCACCGGACGGGGATGCCGACGAGGGTTCCACCCATCTTCAAGAAACTTGAGGAGGCCCCTACTCTGAGGGAATACGTCGAGGGGGCGGCGAGAGCCGTCAGGCCTCCAGGTGAGCGTTGGGAATACTGCAACACGGCCTATGCGATGCTCGGCCTCCTCATCGAAAACTTCACAGGTCAACCCTACACTGAGTATGTCGTCGAAAACGTTCTCAAGCCCCTGGAGATGAACTCAAGCGGCTTCGAGCTGACCCCAGAGATGGAGAAGCGCCTCGCCACAGGCTACGTCAGATGGGGAGGCCCAGATCAGCCCCTGAAGAGGGTTGAACCCTATTATCTTGGGACGAAGCCTGAAGACCCAGCTGGAAGCCTCTACTCAACGGTCATAGACCTATCACACTTCGTCATAATGCAGCTGAATGGAGGCGTCTATAAGGAGAGGCGCATCCTCGGGGAGGAGACCCTCGAGGAGATGCAGAGGCTTCAGGCTCCTGCTGGGGCGTCGAGGAGCGGAATGGCCCTGACGTGGTTCAGGAGCATCCACGACGGCCATGTGATGCTCGCCCATACTGGTGGTATGCCGGGCTACACGAATCACGTCGCCCTCTATCCGGAGCTTGGCATAGGAATCTGTTGGCTCAGCAACCTCAACGACGGAACAGGGTGGAGGCCTCCAGCACCGACGGCGCTGAGAATAGCAGCAGGCGAGGCGGCTCCCTTCAACCCTGAAAGGGTTCAGAGGGTTCCCGAGGAGTGGCGTAGACTCATAGGCCTCTACGGGGAGAGGGGTAAAACCATCAAGCTGACGGTGAAGAACGGCTACCTCATCATAGAGAACTTGGGAGCCTACCTGGAGAAGGTGGATGAGGGACGCTACATAGTCCACGGCTCATCCTACGACGGCTATGAACTCACCGTAGAATACGATGAAGAGGGGAACGTCAAACAGCTCGACCTCTGGGTCTATGAATATCCAAGATACGTTGAGGAGCCCCTGAAGGTGGATGAGGAGATGCCGCTGAAGGGGCATTGGAGAGGCGAATACTACCACCCCTACGGCTTCTACCAGCTCGACCTAATCATCGGCGGCGCCAAGAGGGGTATGGCCACAGACATGGATGGAAGGCTAACCCCCTTCGAGGACTTCACAGCCGAGAGGGGACGGGTGAGAGGCGTCTATAGATTCAGGCCGCCGAAGGCTTACCGAGGATGGATGGCTGAGGAGTTCAGAGTCGAGGTGGACCTACACGCCTGGGAAGGCAGACTACAAGGCCTATTGAGGTTCACATCGAAGAGGCCTGGAGACCTATGGATAGTCCCAATAACCATGGAGAGGGTCTAACCATTTTTCTCCATGTAGAATGGCCGCATGGTCCCGCCCCCCGGAATCGAACCGGGAACCATCCGGTGTCTGCTCAATGGCTGGACGCCTCGCCCCTTG